>Ga0265298_10003861_pt1 | contig 19494 bp, 15 predicted proteins | sample AusTroGonzalo_MG_3_FD_193486 | JGI IMG/M metagenome (GOLD analysis project Ga0265298, IMG submission 193486) | Bovine rumen microbial communities from tropical cattle in Woodstock, Queensland, Australia - Gonzalo_01 | ecosystem: Host-associated > Mammals > Digestive system > Stomach > Rumen ... | reverse complement strand
AAAGTGAGCCGATAGCCGGACTCGAACCGGCGACCCACGCATTACGAATGCGTTGCTCTACCAACTGAGCCATATCGGCAGCCTTTCAAAGATCTCTTTTTGCTATCGTTGCAAACCTTTTGGGAGGTCATTTTACCGAAAGCGAGTGCAAAGGTAATACTTTTTTTCGTAACTGCAAAATATTTTTGCATGAAAGTTTCTCTTTTCAGTATTTATAACCGTGATTGGTTCCCTTTTCATCTGTTGAGTTTGTCTTTTAGGTATGTTCCAGTGATACTTTGCTTGCAGTCAGCTATTTCCTCTGGTGTTCCACATGCTACAACCTGGCCTCCTTTGTCACCTCCGTCAGGTCCCATGTCGATGACATAGTCGGCACACTTGATGATTTCCATATTGTGTTCGATAATCAGAATGCTGTGTCCCCGTTCGATTAGTGCGTTAAACGAACTGAGGAGTCGTTCGATGTCATGGAAATGCAAACCGGTGGTTGGTTCGTCGAAAATGAAAAGAGTAGGGTCTTGCTTCTCCTGTCCGATGAAGTAAGCCAGTTTTACGCGTTGGTTCTCGCCACCTGACAGGGTACTTGAGTTCTGTCCGAGTTTGATGTAACCTAATCCTACATCTTCCAACGGCTTCAGTCGGCTGACGATTGTCTTGCAGAGTGATAACGGCTTATGTGGGGAAGCCGAATTACTTACGGAAAAGAATTGAATAGCCTCTGAAATGGTCATATTCAGCACATCGTCAATGTTCTTGCCTTCAAAGCGGACGTCCAGAATGTCATGCTTGAACCGATGACCGTGGCAGGCTTCACACTCCAGTACCAAATCGGCCATGAATTGCATCTCAACGGTGATGATACCAGCTCCCTTGCATTCTTCGCAACGACCACCGTCAGCATTGAACGAGAAGTATTGTGCCGAGAACCCCAGTTGCTTAGATAGTGGTTGCTCAGCAAACAGTTCACGGATAGCATCGTAGGCCTTGACGTAAGTGGCAGGATTAGAACGGCTTGACTTGCCTATCGGGTTTTGGTCGACGAACTCCACATGACTGATGGCATCGTAGTCGCCGCTAAGTCCCATGTATTCTCCCGGGGCATCAAAAACCTCGCCTATATGACGTTTCAGGGCAGGGTATAGGATACCCCTGATGAGTGATGACTTGCCACTGCCGCTGACACCCGTGACGACTGTCATGATGTTGAGGGGTATGTCAACGTCAATATTCTGCAAGTTGTTCATGTGAGCGCCCTTGACGGTTATCTTCCGATTCCATGGTCTCCGACTTTTAGGGACATCAATCTTGTCCGTATGCGTCAGATAGCGCACGGTGTAACTCTGCGGGTGTTTTTTCAGCGAAGCTTTGTTGATATCCGCCGCATTTCCTTCAAACACGATCTCTCCACCTAAACGCCCTGCGTCAGGTCCCACGTCAATCATGTAGTCAGCGGCTCGCATGATGTCCTCATCGTGTTCTACAACTACCACCGTATTGCCAAGTGCCTGTAGTTCTTTCAACACCTTTATCAGACGGTCAGTATCACGAGCATGTAGCCCTATGCTTGGTTCGTCCAAGATATAAAGGGAACCTACCAGTGACGAACCTAACGAGGTTGTCAGATTGATACGCTGGCTTTCGCCGCCACTTAAAGAGTTAGACGTTCGGTTGAGCGTGAGATATCCAAGTCCCACATCTAAAAGGAATTGCAATCGCGAGAGGATCTCAGTAAGCAGTCGCTTGCCTATCCGTTGCTCTTGTTCAGTTAATTCCAAAGTGTCAAACCATTGCTTCAGGCGGATGACAGGCATCTGTACCAAGTCAGAGATACTCCGGCCGCAAATCTTCACGTAATCTGCTTCTGGCTTCAGTCGTGTTCCGTGACATGTTGGACATGTTGTCTTGCCACGATACCGGCTCAACATGACACGGTATTGTATCTTATACTGGTTTTCCTTCACCATCTGGAAGAAGGCGTCTATTGAGACTTGGTCATGTACGTCCTTACCACGTTCAGAGGGCAGACCATGCCATAACTGGTCCTTTTGTTTCTGAGTCAGTCGGCAGTATGGCTCGAATATCGGGAAGTCGTCTTTTGCAGCACGTCGACAGAACTCGTCTTTCCACATCTTCATCTTCTCTCCATGCCAGCACACCACGCAGCCGTCATAGACAGACAGCATCGTATTGGGGATAACCAGATGTTCATCAATACCAATCACCTTGCCAAAGCCTTGGCATTCCGGGCATGCTCCTACGGGTGAGTTGAACGAGAACAGGTTGTCTGATGGTTCTTCAAATGTCATGCCGTCAGCTTCAAAACGCATGGAGAAGTCGTAAGTGATTCCTGATGGATATATCATCAGGCGCAGTTCGCCATGACCTTCATAGAATGCAGTCTCGGCAGAGTCTACCAGTCGTGATATGGCATCTTTGGCATCATCCACGGAAAGACGGTCGATGACAAGGAAGAGGTCTTGAGCTTCTTGGGCATTATGTTCACTTTCCAGCCAGTCGTCTATTCGTGTAATATTACCGTTGACAGCCATGCGTACATAACCGTTCTGGAGATACATCTGTAGCTGACGCTCCATGGTACGGTTGTTCATGGGCTTGATGGGAGACATGACAACAAATCTCGTCCCCTTGGCATACTGCTGCAGACACTGAATGATGTCTTCCGTTGAGTGTTTCTTGACCTCTTGTCCGCTGATGGGTGAGAAGGTACGTCCAATGCGGGCAAAAAGGAGTCGCAGGTATTCATAGATCTCCGTCGTCGTTCCTACCGTGCTTCGCGGGTTTCGCGAAATGACTTTTTGCTCAATGGCAATGGCAGGAGGAATGCCACGGATATAGTCGCATTCTGGTTTGTTCATGCGCCCCAGAAACTGACGGGCGTAACTCGACAAGCTTTCCACATAGCGACGTTGTCCCTCTGCATAAAGCGTATCGAAGGCCAGTGATGACTTGCCGCTGCCAGATACTCCTGCTATGACCACCAGCTTGTTACGGGGGATATTGACGCTGATGTTCTTCAGGTTGTTGACCCTGGCTCCTTTTATCTCGATGTAGTCACTCATATTCGCGCGCGAACATTATTATTTATTTATAGAGGGTTCTTTCAGCAAGTCGGGGCGTAACTGACGGGTACGTTCAAGTGCTTGCTCCAGTTCCCATTCACGTATCTTTGCCTCATGACCACTTAGCAATATCTCAGGAACTTTCCATCCCTTATAGTCTGCCGGTCGGGTATAGATGGGTGCTGCCAGCAAATCGTCCTGAAAGCAATCAGAGAGTGCGCTCTGCTCATCACCAATAACACCTGGAACGACACGCACAACGGCATCGGCTATCATGGCGGCAACCAACTCACCTCCTGTCAACACAAAATCGCCTATACTGATTTCGCGAGTGATGATGTGGTCGCGCACCCGCTGGTCAATGCCCTTGTAGTGACCTGCCAGAATGATGAGGTTTCCCTTCAGCGACAACTCATTGGCAATATGTTGGTCAAAGCGTTCACCGTCAGGTGACGTGAAGATCACTTCATCGTAGTCACGTTCAGCCTTCAGAGCCGTAATGCAGCGGTCAATGGGTTCGCACTGCATGACCATTCCTGCGCTCCCGCCATAAGGATAGTCGTCCACACGGCGCCACTTGTCCAGTGTGTAGTCGCGTAAGTTGTGCAACCTGATTTGTGCCAGTCCTTTTTTTTCTGCTCGTGCTAATATGCTTTCATGTACAAAACCTTCCAGCATTTCTGGCAATACGGTGATAATATCAATTCTCATAATACTCTTTTATTTGCTCAATGTAACGTTTGCCGACACTACGCCCCATTTCGTAGACGTAGTGCATCCTTTCCGGATCATGGCTGATGTGACCTATGGGTATCTTCTCGTCAGGACGAATCACCAGGCAATGCCCTAATCGTTCTGCCTCTGCCACGTAGGCAAGTTGGCGGTTATACATCAGATGGCGTACGTCCATGGCTTTCACCATGTTTGGATATTTTCGTAACATTAGCCGTATCAGCGGCATCAGCCGGTTATGTTCCTTCTGGTAGCCCTGTGGCTGGGTGAGAATAACAATGTTGCGGTCGTAACCCAACGACTCGAAATAAGCCAGGGGAATGGAGTCGCTCACCCCGCCGTCCAGCAGTTTACGTCCCTGCAGTTCGATAACTTTCGATGCTACAGGCATGGAGGCCGATGCACGTATCCACTCGTAAGTGTCATAGTTTGCCTCCGTCAGGGGCTGGTAGACGGCCTTACCCGTTTCAACGTCGGTACACACGACGATGAATTCCATCGGGTTCTGTGTGAAGGCCTCGTCGTCAAACACGTCATATTGCTTGGGAACCACATGGTAGCTGAACTCTGCATTGAAGTAGTCACCGCTTGTCAGCAGTGAACGCACGCCACTATACCGAGGATCATGGGCAAAACGCATGTTGTAGCGAATGGCGCGGCCTGCCTGACGTGACTTGTAGTTACAGCCAAAGGCAGCACCGGCTGATACGCCGATGATTCCGTCAGGCCACACGTCGTGCTCCATCATGACGTCTGTCACACCCGCTGTCCAAAGTCCGCGCATGGCTCCGCCCTCCAATACCAGTCCTGTTTTCATAATCGCATGCAAAATTACGAAATAATTATCAAATACACAAGACATAGCTCAACTTACGGTCGACAAATAAAAGAAAAAGCGCTTTTTCTTTTGTTTTGTGCTCGCTAATTCGTACCTTTGCAGACGTAATATATTACAATATGGGTATTTTTGGTTTTTTTAATAGGGAAAAGAAAGAAACGCTGGACAAAGGTCTGGAGAAGACCAAGACCAGTGTATTCGATAAGCTGGCACGTGCTGTGGCTGGCAAATCGAAGGTGGATGACGACGTTCTTGACAATTTGGAAGAGGTGCTGATTACTTCTGATGTGGGTGTCGAGACAACGCTGAAGATTATTGAGCGTATAGAAGCTCGTGTTGCCCGTGACAAGTATGTCTCAACCTCGGAGCTCAATGCTATTCTGCGTGACGAGATAGCCTCGTTACTGGCAGAGAACAACAGCGAGGACAATGACAATTGGGACCTGCCCAGTGACCATACGCCTTACGTGATTCTTGTTGTTGGTGTCAACGGGGTGGGCAAGACTACAACCATCGGTAAGTTGGCCTGGCAGTTCAAGCAAGCTGGCAAGAAAGTCTATTTGGGTGCTGCTGACACGTTTCGTGCTGCCGCTGTCGAGCAATTATGCATCTGGGGTGAGCGCGTGGGTGTTCCCGTTGTTAAGCAGCAGATGGGTTCTGATCCTGCTTCGGTGGCTTTTGACACCTTGCAGAGTGCCAAGGCCAATGGTGCCGACGTGGTGCTGATTGATACTGCTGGACGTCTGCACAATAAGGTGGGCTTGATGAACGAGCTGAAGAAAATCAAGGATGTGATGAAGAAGGTGCTACCAGAGGCTCCCGATGAGGTGCTTCTTGTGCTGGACGGGTCCACGGGGCAGAATGCCTTCGAACAGGCCAAACAGTTTTCGGCTGTGACGCAGATAACATCGTTAGCCATCACAAAGCTCGATGGAACAGCCAAAGGCGGTGTCGTTATCGGTATCTCCGATCAGTTGAAAGTGCCCGTGAAGTATATAGGATTGGGCGAGAGGATGCAGGATTTGCAACTATTTAACAAGAAACAATTCGTAGATTCATTGTTTAATATAGTGAAATGAAGAAAAAGACCTTTATTGAAGGACTAATTATAGGAATGGCGTGTGGTGCTTTTGCTGCATGTTTATTCTTTTTGATGTAAAGATTCAGCGCGTAGGACTTTGAAAACGATAGATTTCATATCACTCGGATGCTCCAAGAATCTTGTTGACAGCGAGATGCTGATGGGGTTGATGGAAGCTCATGGCTATCATGTGACGCACGATGCTGAAAATCCACAGGGCGAGATAGCTGTGGTAAACACGTGCGGATTTATTGAAGATGCCAAGCAGGAGAGCATTGACACCATCCTGGAGTTGGCGCAGGCGAAGGCTGAAGGCCGTATTGAACGACTTTATGTGATGGGTTGTCTTTCAGAGCGTTACCTTGCTGATCTTGAAGCAGAGATACCAGAGGTCGATGGCTGGTTTGGAAAGTTCAACTACAAGCAGCTGGTGGAAGATTTGGAAGCCCACCCCCTTGCCCCTCCCTCTATGGAAGGGAGTGATTACTCTGATGAACCTGAAGTAATTACTCCTCGCCCTATAGGGAAAGGATGGGAGAGGGTTTTGACTACTCCTCGTCACTATGCCTATCTAAAAATCTCTGAAGGCTGTGACCGCCACTGTGCCTACTGTGCCATTCCGTTGATAACAGGCCATCATCAGAGTCGTCCAATGCTGGAGATTCTCGACGAGGTACGCTGGCTGGTGAGTCAGGGAGTGAAAGAACTGCAGGTCATCGCCCAGGAACTGACCTACTATGGTGTAGATATCGATGGAAAGCAACATATCGCTGAACTGGTGGAGCAGATGGCAGATATTCCAGGTGTAGAGTGGATACGCCTGCACTATGCCTATCCTGCTCATTTTCCATGGGATTTGTTGCGGGTGATACGCGAGAAGCGGAACGTCTGCAAGTATCTTGATATTGCTTTGCAGCATATCTCTGACCACATGCTGAGCAGGATGCAGCGCCATGTGACAAAGGAAGAGACCATGGAACTTATCTGTCGGATGCGCCGTGAAGTGCCAGGCATCCACCTTCGTACGACACTGATGGTGGGCTTCCCTGGAGAGACGGACGACGATTTCCGCGAACTTATCGAGTTTACCAAGTGGGCACGATTTGAACGTATGGGGGCTTTTGCCTATTCAGAGGAAGATGGAACTTACTCGGCTCTACACTACGAGGACGATGTGCCTGCGGAAGTTAAGCAGGCACGACTGGATAAGCTGATGCGTGTTCAGCAGCAAATCAGTGCTGAGATAGAAGGTGCAAAGGTCGGACAGGTGATACGTGTCATCATCGACCGCGAGGAAGGTGATTGGTATGTAGGCCGCACGGAGTTCTGTTCGCCTGAAGTGGATCCGGAAGTGTTGATACCGCTTGACGAGGGGCTTGTCATTGGTCAGTTCTACGACGTCCGTATCACTGATGCTGAAGAGTTTGACTTATATGCTACTACACAATATGAATAACAAAGAGTTTATTACCGAGTTGGCCGCAAGGACTGGCTATAGTCTGAAAGATACGCAGACGTTAGTCAATAATATCATCTATGCCATGGGTGATGCCATTCAGGAAGAACAGACCGTCACCATTCCCAACTTTGGGGTCTTTGAGACCAAGAAGAAGATGGAGCGCATCATCGTGAATCCCTCCACGGGACAGCGTATGCTGGTGCCACCCAAACTGGTGCTGAACTTCAAGCCAAACCAGACGTGGAAAGATAAACTGAAAGGAGGGCAATAGCTATGGGCAAGATGATGATACAGGACGTGGTCGCTATTCTTACAGAGAGGAATGGCATGGACAGAGAGTCTGCCGTCAATTTTGCCACAGCGATGTTCTCGCTGATACAGGAATGGTTAGAGAAAGAGCATATTGTAAAGGTAAAAGGACTCGGTACGTTTAAGATTATTAATGTAGAGGCTCGTGAAAGTGTCAGCGTCAATACAGGTGAGCGCATGGTGATCCGGGGACACTCAAAGGTGACTTTTACACCAGATCCGACGATGAGGGAATTGGTCAATAAACCCTTCTCGCAGTTCGAAACCGTGGTGTTGAACGACGGTGTGGAGTTTGAAGACATGGATGAAGAGGAACCGGAAGAACGGGAAGAAGTTCAAAGCTCGGAACCTGAGCTTCAGAATTTTGAATCCGAGCCTCAGAATTTTGAACCCGAGCCTCAGAATTTAGAACCCGAGCCTCAGAATTTTGAATCTGAGCCTCAGAATTTGAAAGAGGAGCTTCAGATTCCAGAAGAGGAGCATCCTGTTTTTCTGACCGATGAGCAGTCTGATGAAGAAGAACCAGGGCATCCTTGGGGGAGATGGCTTCTTACTGGTGTGATGACACTTGTGTTGATGGCGCTTTCTGCTATTGGCGGATACTATTTCGGTTCCCGTCCGCAAATGTTGGCAGACAACCATGGGACGGATACAGTCTATGTGAAGGATACCGTCTATATGAGCGACCTTGCTGATGCTGGTAATCCTGAAACCATTGAAGTAGAAGATGGTCAGGAAACAGTTGCAGATTCTGAGTCTGCCACGACGACTGATACAGAGAATCCCTCAACGACAGCTGCCGATGTCCCGGCGGAGAAACCTGCCGAAACTAACGTTGACGTCTATTCCCAGAAAGATGTCCGTGTACGGTTGGGAGCTTATCGCATTGTTGGTCTTGATCGTGAGGTGAAGGTACTTGCCGGCCAGACCTTCAAGGGCATCTGTCGTGCCAACCTCGGTCCTGACATGGAGTGTTACGTCGAAGTATACAATGACCTGCCTCAGAATCCCCTCCTCAAGGAAGGTCAAATTATCAAGATTCCCAAATTACAGCTGAAAAAGCGCAAGAAATGATTCTTAGCGTCTGATGATAAAGAAGCCAAGCCGGTGGGCTATTCCCTTCTTGTTTACCGTCTTCAGTTCATAGATGCCTTCATGCAGTGTACTGATGTTCAGCTGTTCAGCAAATGGCATGGTACGTATGATAGCCCCTTGAAGTGTGCAGACCATGATGTAGTTGGCAGTACCGGCATCAGTATGGTTAAGGAAGAGCCTACGACCATCGTTAGGCAGTAAGTACGACGGGGATATGACAGTCTTTTCGTGATGTTCCGACTGTAGTGCATCACTCTCGTTTCCATAGCGGTCGACAGCTGTCACGGCATAGTGGAGTAGGGGACGCTTGGCACTGCGCTTGATGCTGATTTGCTGCTGCTGTCGCCGACAGCTAATCAGGTTCTCTGCCCGGGTAATATCAACTGGCTCTTCCGTCGATGCATATATATTATATAATAGGTATGGTCCGTCGCTGCGGTCCTTGGCACCGCTCCATGTCAGGTTATCGCCCTGTGACGTACGTTCCACATGTAGCGTCGTTGGAGCCTGCGGTCTAATACCTTGCGTCCATGTCATGGGAGGAATGAGTGACGGATGACGGTCGAAGTACTTCACGTAGTCATAGACTCCCTTCACATTGTCAAGCAAGAACTTGGCTCGGAAGTAGCAGTGTCCCATTCCCAAGCTGCGGGTTACGTTCAGCTGACGTTCCACCTCGCTGAGTGACCAGTTGCGCTCATGCGGATGCAACATATAGACACCCAGCCCTGAGGCAATGGTACGGCCATAACTGTTTTCCTGCCAGTCGATGGCAAAGGGATAGAAGTTGTTGCCCTGGAAGTACATCATGGGATACAGCTGGTCCATGATGCCTTCGCGTAGCCATCCTTGGGCATCCTGTGCCACTTGGCGGTAGGCGTTCCAGCCTTTTGAACTGTAACGTGTCAGATCGTCAAACTTTCCGATGGGTGAGCAACTCAGTTTGACCCATGGTTTGCGCAGCTTCACTTTATTATGAATACGTCGCACTATACGAGTGATGTTTTCCCGTTTCTTGTTTCCCTTCCAAGTTTCAGGATAGCGGATGTAGTCCAGATGTATACCGTCCACGTCGTAGCGTTTGACGATTTCCTCACAGAAGTCGGCCAGATAGTCGGCTGTCTGTGGTGATTCCGGGTTCATATACCCTTCGTCACCTATCTTCTTGATGAGGGTGGGTTGACGGCGACGCAACTGCTGGCAGCCATAGGCCGTCCATTTACCCACTGGAATGGTGACCACCCACGCATGCAGTTCCATGCCTCTGCGGTGGCATTCGTCAATAGCAAACTGCAAGGCATCGTAGCCTGGCGACTGTCCGGGTTTCCCTGATAGGCAGCCGTCCCAAGGTTCAATAGTTGAGGGATAGATGGTGGTAGCACGGACACGTGTTTGCAGTAACACTGTATTGACCCCAGCTGTCTGTAGCTGGTCCAACATCCTGCACAGTTGTTGTTTCTGCTTCTCTATGCCCATACCGTTGTGTGCATAGGTCGATGGCCAATCAATGCCGCCGATGGTGGTCAGCCATACTGCACGAACCTCGTATTTGGGTTGTGAAAGGGCTGTCAGAGGCAGCAGGATGATAAGAAATAGTAAAATTCGCTTCATTTTGTGTGCAAAGGTACAAAAAAAAGTTCATAGTTCATAGTTCATTATTCATAATTATTTCGTATCTTTGCAGAAGATTTATAAAAAGAGACATAAAATGATTACATTTACATTGAGCCTGGTTGCTCTTTTGCTGGGTTATCTGTTGTATGGCCGCTTTGTGGAGCGGGTATTTAAACCTGATGACCGTGTGACACCTGCTGTAGCCAAATCAGATGGTCTTGACTACATTGTGCTTCCAAACTGGAAGATTTTCATGATTCAGTTCCTGAACATTGCCGGAACAGGTCCTATCTTCGGTGCCATCATGGGTGCCAAGTTCGGTCCTGCCGCCTATCTGTGGATTGTGTTGGGTTGCATCTTTGCCGGTGCCACCCACGACTACATGTCAGGCATGCTCTCCATGCGTAACGAAGGTGCCGGACTGCCAGAGCTTATCGGCAAATACTTGGGCAAGACCACCAAGTCGGTCATGCTTGTGTTCACCGTCCTGCTGCTCATCATGGTGGGTACGGTATTTGTCTATTCGCCGGCAGAGATTTTGCATAGCATAGGCGGTGAGACGATGATGTGGGTTTCCATCATTTTCTGCTACTATATCATAGCCACCATGCTGCCCATCGACAAGATTATCGGCAAGGTATATCCGCTGTTTGCTTTCTCATTGTTGTTCATGGCTGCTGCCCTGATGGTGGTATTGTTTGTACGCTGGCCCCAGTTGCCTGAGCTGTGGACACATCTGTATAACATGGGAGCCGAGGCACAGCCCGACAAGTGGACCGATGCCATCTTCCCGGCCCTGTTTATCACCATTGCGTGCGGAGCCATTTCTGGTTTCAACGCTACACAAAGTCCGCTGATGGCTCGTTGCGTGAAGAGCGAGAAGATGGGACGCCCCATCTTCTACGGAGCCATGATTACCGAGGGTGTCGTGGCACTCATTTGGGCTACCGTAGCCTCTTGGTTCTTCTACGGCAATCCCACCCCTGGCTACGAGCTGATAGCTGGCGCTGACAAGGGGTTCTACACCTCTGCTCCTGCCGTTGTTAATTTGGTATGTAACGACTGGTTAGGTGTTGCCGGTGCCATACTTGCTATGTTAGGTGTGGTGGCAGCCCCCATTACCAGCGGTGATACGGCTTTCCGTTCAGGCCGACTGATTGTGGCTGACTGGCTAAAACTCAATCAGCGTCCCATTGCCAAGCGCCTCTACATCTGCATTCCGATGTTCCTTTGCTCTATTGCCATGCTTGTCTGGCAGGTGAAGAACCCTGACGGCTTCAACACCATCTGGCAGTATTTCGGATGGTCTAACCAAGCACTGAGTGTCTTTACCCTGTGGACTATAACGGTCTATTTGGTGCGCGAGCGGAAGCCTTTCTGGATAACACTCATTCCGGCGTTGTTCATGACTACCGTCTGTTCTACGTTCCTCTTTATCTCCAAGCAGGCGTTCTATCTGCCTGAAACGTTGAGTTATACGCTTGGAGGTCTGTGCTTCATAGTGGCAGTGGTATGGTTCACGCTTTGGTTCAGGAAGGAAATGAAGAATAAAGAATCAATCAATAAATAATAATTTAGTGTTATGGTAAAGAGAATTGCATTATTCATTGCTGCCTTCATGGTTTCGGCAGCCACGTTTGCACAGTTTGAGCAGGGCAAGGTCTATTGTGGCGCTTCCCTCTCTGGTTTTGACTTGAGCTACAGCGGACTGCAAAAGGCTCGTCTCAATGTTCAGGGCAAGGTAGGTTACTTCTTTGCCGACAACCTGATGGCTACGGCCGAGGGAGCTCTCGAAAAGCAGCAGGAGGTTCCCCATACCGCATCGCTCGGTCTTGGTGCCCGCTACTACATCATTCAAAACGGTGTCTATCTGGGAGCTTCTGCACTCTACAAGCACCGCAAGGGCTACGACGACTTCCTGCCAAGTATCCAAGTGGGTTACTCTTACTTTGTCAGCCGCACGGTGACTATCGAGCCTGAAATCTACTACGAGCAGTCTTTCAAGGACCACAAGGATTACAGCACGGTAGGTTTGCGTATTGGTGTTGGTGTATATCTGTTTAGCGACCAAAAGAAGAACTAACTTATGCTGAGTGTAGAAGAACTGGTTGACAGACTCATAGACCTATCGTTTGCTGAGGACATTGGCGACGGCGACCATACCACCTTGTGTTGCATTCCGGCCGACGCTATGGGCAAGAGCCATCTGCTCATTAAGGAAGACGGTATTCTGGCTGGTGTGGAGATTGCCAAGGAGGTGTTTCGCCGTTTCGACCCTGACATGCAGGTTGAGGTGCTGATGGGTGACGGTACGCGCGTGAAGAAGGGTGATATCGCTATGATTGTTACAGGGCGTGTGCGTTCGCTGTTACAGACCGAGCGTCTGATGCTCAACATCATGCAGCGTATGAGCGGTATTGCTACGATGACAGACCGCTATGTACAGCATCTGAAAGGTACCAAGACCCGTATCCTGGACACCCGCAAGACCACACCGGGCATGCGTATTCTCGAGAAGCAGGCCGTAAAGATTGGCGGAGGTTGCAACCATCGTATTGGCTTGTTCGACATGATACTCCTGAAGGACAACCACGTAGACTTTGCCGGAGGCATTACCAATGCCATCGACCGCTGCCACGCCTATCTCAAGGAAAAGGGGCTTAACCTGAAGATTGAGATTGAGGTGCGTTCGTTCGATGAACTGCAGCAGGTGCTCGATCATGGTGGTGTTGACCGCATTATGCTCGATAATTTCTCTGTGCCTGACACCAAGAAGGCCGTTGACATTATTGGCGGACGTTACGAGACAGAGTCTTCCGGAGGCATTACCTTCGAGACCATCCGCGACTATGCCGAGCAGGGTGTCGACTTCATTTCCGTAGGTGCCTTGACCCACTCCGTAAAGGGGCTTGACATGAGTTTCAAGGCTGCGAGTTAATGAGAGCAGGCTCGCCCTTTGGACAAAGCATGCTGAAATATGGCATTTGGCTGTTAACTGTTGGCTGTTGGCTATTGGCGTCGTGTGGTGAAGAACCAACGGCTAATAGCCAAGAGCCAATAGTTTATTCTTCGCCCGTGGACTATGACATCGTGTTGGCAGGTAATTTCGGGGAACCGCGTCCCAACCACTTCCATGGTGGTATTGATGTCAAGACGGACAACGTGGAAGGTAAGCAGATTTTTTCTATTGCCAATGGATTTGTTTCACGCATCACCGTCAACATGTATGGCTTCGGCAATGCCATCTATGTCAGCCATCCTGACGGCAATACCAGCGTCTATTGCCATCTGAAGTGTTTTGCAGAACCATACGAGCAACTGCTGACGCGCACCGGACGCGATACCCTAGATCTGCATTTCGATGCTGGACAGCTGCCGGTCAATGGCGGTGACCTTATAGCTCTCAGCGGTAATACGGGGCACTCTACCGGTCCACATCTGCATTTGGAGATTCACGATACCGAGACCTGGGTCATGCGCGACCCGCTGGAGTTTCTTGGCCCCTACGTGGCTGACACCGTTGCTCCTCAAGCTCACTCTTTCATGGCTGTTCCTATGCAGGGTGAGGGAGTCTTCAACAGCGGACAGACCAAGCAGACGTTCAGTTTCGGACAGAGCGACCGCAAAGTCCAAAGTTCAAGGATCCAGCTTCAGCGCGAGTTTACGGCATGGGGTAGGGTAGGCTTTGCACTGTGGGCCGACGACTACTGTGAGTCTACCTACAACCACTATGGTGTGCGCTATACCCAGCTTCTGGTGGACGGTCGCGAGGTATTCAGTAGTAATGTCGACGGCATTCCCATCAGTACCACCCGCGAAGTCAACGACTGGGGTGACTACGACCATTGGCGGCACAATCATACGTGGTACCTCAAGTCGTATCGTGAACCAGGCATGCGTCTCCCCATCCTGCACACCGGTTTCAGCCAGGGTATTATTACGTTCAACGAGGAACGAGACTATCACCTCACCTATATTCTACGCGACTACCAGAACAACCAGTCCATCTATGACTTTACCGTGCGTGGTGTCCGCGATTCACGTGTCCGCATCTGCCGCCACGACCTTCTGCTGAACCCATACCAACTCTACGACCAGTGCCTCTGGCCGCTGTACAGTCACTGCTATCCATAAAAGTTGGTGTCTATTTTTTCAGCCCTTTCATACTCAGCGAGATACGGTTACGGCGCAGGTCAACGCCGGTCACACGAACACGAACGTGCTGGTGGAGCCGTACCACCTGGGTAGGATCGCTGACGTAACGGTCAGCTAGCTGAGATACATGGACAAGTCCGTCCTGATGGACGCCAATGTCGACAAAGGCGCCGAAGTTGGTGATGTTGGTGACAATACCAGGTAGTTCCATTCCTTCATGCAGGTCTTCGACCGTCTGGATGGTGGGATCGAACTCAAACTCCTCAATCTGTTCGCGGGGGTCACGGCCAGGCTTCTCCAACTCACACATGATGTCGGTCAGCGTAGGCAGTCCTGTCTCGGCGGTCACGTAATTCTTAATGTCTATCGCTTCACGCATACCTTTATTATTAATAAGGTCACTGACGCTGCACAGGCTATCGCGTGCCATCTGTTCCACTACATGATAGCTCTCAGGGTGTACGGCAGAGTTGTCGAGTGGATTCTTGGCATCGGGAATGCGCAGGAATCCGGCACACTGCTGATAAGCTATAGGACCGAGGCGCGGCACTTTCTTTAGCTGTGAACGGCTGGTAAAGGCACCATGCTCGCGGCGGTAGTCCACGATGTTCTGTGCCAGCACGGGACCGAGTCCGCTGACGTAGGTCAACAGGTGTTGCGAAGCGGTGTTGAGGTTGACGCCCACCAGATTGACACAGCTCTCGACAGTCTGGTCGAGTGAGTGCTTCAGCTTAGTCTGGTCCACGTCGTGCTGATACTGCCCTACGCCGATGCTCTTCGGGTCAATCTTCACCAGTTCTGCCAACGGATCCATCAGTCGTCGGCCTATCGATACGGCTCCACGCACGGTGACGTCCTCGTTAGGAAACTCGTCACGCGCCACCTTCGAAGCCGAATAGACCGATGCTCCGTCCTCGCTCACCACAAAGACCGCGGGTGTAGGTTCCGCCTGCATCTCAGCGTCCTCTATCTTTGCCACAGCCTTCACAACCTCAGCGATGAACTCCTTCGTCTCACGACTGGCGGTACCATTACCGATGGCAACTGCTTCTATGTGGTAGTCTTTCAGCATCTGCTGTACGTGCATCGTTGCCTGCATGCGGTGATTGACGGGAGGGTGGGGGAAGATGGCCTCGTGGTGCAGCAGGTTGCCCTGAGCGTCGAGACACACCACCTTGCAACCCGTACGGAAACCAGGGTCTATGCCCATGACACGTTTCTGGCCGAGAGGTGCAGAGAGTAACAGCTGGCGCAAATTCTCGGCAAAAACCCGGATAGCTTCTTCGTCGGCACGCTCCTTGCTAAGATTCATGAATTCCGTTTCTATCGACGGCAGTAGCAGACGCTTGTAACCGTCCTCCACAGCCTCAGCCACAAGTCGCTGACAGGCTCCGTTGCCACGTACGTAGTTGTGTTGCAGGCGGCTGACGGCCTCGTCGTCGTCAATGGTGATGCTCAGTCGCAGCACGCCTTCGTTCTCGCCGCGGCGCATGGCCAGCAGGCGGTGGCTGGAACAGCGTTTCAGGGGTTCTTCCCACTCGAAGTAGTCACTGTATTTCTGGGCTTCGTCCGAGTCTTTCTTAGCCTTGACAACCTTTGACTCGATGAAGGATTCGCGACGGAAAGTGCTGCGCACTTGATTACGGTTGCGCTCGTCCTCACTCACCTGCTCGGCAATAATATCCTGAGCACCTTTTAGGCAGTCCGCCACCGTCAGACCATCTTTGACAAAGCGCTGTGCAGCCTTCCCAGGGTTGGGTTCACGCTGCATCATGAGCAAGTTGGCCAGCGGTTCCAGTCCCTGTTCGCGAGCCACTTGGGCACGAGTGCGGCGCTTGGGCTTGTAGGGCAGGTAGATGTCTTCCAACGTTGTCAGCTCCCAGCAGTTGTCGATACGTTTCTCCAGCTCAGGTGTCATCTTCTGCTGCTCCGTGATGGTCTTCACGATGGTCTCCTTGCGCTTGGCAATCTCTTTCAGCCGTTCGCAACGGTCGCTGATGGCCGTGATTTGTACCTCGTCAAGTCCGCCCGTCCGCTCTTTGCGATAACGCGAGATGAAGGGGATGGTACAGCCCTCGTCAAGTAGCTTTAAGGTGTTCTCTACGCTGTGCTCAGGCAGGTGTAGCTCTGTGGAAATGAGCCGTGTGAATATCTTGATGTTTTCCACTCCCATTAATTGTGAATTGTAACTTACCCTCAATACTTGCTGTCTTTTTTAAGGAGAAGAATGTGGACGACAATACCGGCTACAATGAGCAGCAGTCCTGTCAGCAACAGACCATTGCTACTGGCGAGCGACGGGATGCGTGTCGCAACCAGTATCAGGACTCCGGCAACAATGATGACCAGCCCTGCAAATGGTCTGATAGTCTGCAACTTCGAAGTCATCGTTTCTTTCATCGTGGCTCACAGGGGGCAGTCCCCATGTGAGTACTGTCCCCCTGCGAATATGTTAACGGTCTGTTTACCTGATGATTACTTTCTTGCCATTCACAATGTACAGGCCCTTGACGGGCTGAGCAACACGCTGACCGTTCAGGTTGAAGTAACCTTTGACTGTGCTCTCTGAATGCTGAATAATTTCAATGTCCTCAGTCTCGCTGATGGTTAGACCGAAGAATTCAGGAGCAGTGGTGCCGTCATACGTCAGGTATGCCTTGTTGGCGCCAATCATGTCGTCTTCACTGAGCTTATAGAAGCCCACACCCTTTTCTGCCTTGTAGTCCAGCATGTAGGCCTTGCCCGGATTCTCAATCTTGGCCATTGTACCCAGCAGGCCGTTTGTCGTGAAGTCGAAGTCATCGCCCGACACCACGCGTTGCAACGTAATGTCTTCAGCGTCCGACTTCAGTATCACAGCCTGTCCGGCAGGGATGAATCCGCCTTCGATCTCCTTCAGCGTCACCTTGTTGTTATTCAGCGAGGCGATGTAGGCTTTTGCATCAGTGGGTACTTGATAGGCAGCCAAGCTGTGGTAGAAGCTTGTCCAATATTCGCTGCCGCCGTACGACATGGCCTTCAGTGCACAGGTAGGAGCCGTGAGCACCTTATTGGCAATCTGGTCGTTTGTCAGCACATCTGACGGTCCCCAACTGTTCACACCGTCGGAGAGCACGCCGTAAACGTCGTTCACATAAATATTCGGGCTTTTGTAGCTGGTGGCAATGATATAGTCTGTGGTCATCCAGCTCCTACCCAGAAGGATGCTGTTGCCGGCACTGATGCCGTCGCTGCCATTAGAGATGGCGCTGACCATGCCGCCGTAGAAGATCAGGAGGTCGCCAACATTGATGGCTGCGCCGTCTGTGCCGGTGACGTTGGCATTGAGTGTGCCACCTTCGATAATCACGTTATGGGCAAGAATACCGTCGTAGTGAGAGATTGCATTGACCGAGCCGCCCGTGATATACATCTCGCCATGGACGAAAATAGCAACAGGATAGCTGCTCTGGTCGTTGGTGACGGTAGCGTTGATGTTGCCGCCAAAGATATGCAAGTCACCCTTGCTCTTGATGGCATCGTCGCCACTCTCAGCTATCAGCGTACCCGTTCCTCTGCTCTGCCCGTAAATGGTCAGCCTTTTGGGTGCATAGAGTTTCACCACCGTCAGCTTGGCACCATCACAGAGTATGAGGCGAGCATCGCCGTTCAGACTCAGTGTCCCTGTATAGATGACGTCGCTGCCAGAGACCACGAACCAATTCTCCTGATTATCTGTTCCCAGCGAGGTGTCACCACCACCCGTCAGATCAGTGACGTCCAGTAAGACCTGCTCGTCACCGTTCTCGTCGATATACTGATAGGCACGCCACAGCGTCTTGCCTGCTATAGCTGCTTTCTGCTCGTCGGTCAGTGTGCCGCGGTAAGTATTCGTGCCGTCCGTAAAAATCCTGTCTTTGCCGATAACGACGGTGCCCTCGTAGCTGCTGGCTGTGATTCTGCCACCGAGTAGGGTTGTATAGCCCTTGGCTGTAGAAATGCCTGTCGTGCCACAGGCTGTGACCGTGCCGCCGTTGATGATGAAGTCGTGTACCGCAAAGATGGCTGTGCCATTGTTGTCACCGCTACCATTGTCATTCTCGTTGGTGATTACCGTTCCGCCGTTGACGATAACGGAACCGTTGGCATACAGTCCCGTGCCGATGCCGTCACCAATATCGTTGATGTTTACTGTGCCACCGTTGACAATGATAGCAGTCTCAGCAAAGATGCCTGCCCCAGAGCCCGTGCCAAGGTCGCTGCCGTTGATGGTACCGCCGTTGATGGTGACAGTTCCGTTGGAGTAGATACCTGCCCCAAGAAAGTTGGCACTGGTGGCATTAACATTCAGCACACCCGTGCCTTCGCTCTGTCCGTAGATATAAAGATCTGAGCATAAGATACCTCCACTGACGGTCAGGGTGGCACCGTCTGCCATAATCAGGTGGACGTTGCCAAAGCAGTTGACCTGCCCGATGAGCACGTTGTTGCTGCCCGTCACCACATACCACGAGTCCGTACCCTCTGAGCCCAGAGGCATAGATTCCAACACGGTGGCATCTACGTTCTTCGACGACCCGTCAGCATCGATGTAGCTGACATTCACAGTCTCTGCCCACGTTGGGGCTGTTGTCATTACCATGAGCAGCATCGTCATCGCTGCCCTCGACAAATTCTTGAGTATCATTTTTTTCATTTCCATAGTTTTATTATAATACGTTGCAAAAGTATGAAAAAGTTTTGAATTATCGACCCGTCCTCCAGTTACATATCTGCAATTTTGGTATTATTAACATCTGTTAGCCCACACATTTAAAATGACGTGTCTTGACCTTTGGTCTTCCTCCTCTTTACATGCAGCAACGAAGCCATAAAATCGTTCTCAACTTCGGCGACGATGCCACCGACATCCAGACAATGTCTGATGTAAGAATTCGTTCAGGCAGCACGCCATAGGGGAGGTTTATTGCCTCTTATCGTATGGAAGAGTATGTAAACAGTTCTGTCCAATTCTGTCCAAGAACATAATAAAAACTATTACTGTCCGCTAAACCTTGACATTCTCTCGCACGTATGCGCATGATAAAAAATTGGGCCGACTCTCGCACGAGAATCAGCCCTTTTGGCTATCTTTGCAGCTTCCACACTCAAA
>Ga0265298_10003860_pt1 | contig 19496 bp, 12 predicted proteins | sample AusTroGonzalo_MG_3_FD_193486 | JGI IMG/M metagenome (GOLD analysis project Ga0265298, IMG submission 193486) | Bovine rumen microbial communities from tropical cattle in Woodstock, Queensland, Australia - Gonzalo_01 | ecosystem: Host-associated > Mammals > Digestive system > Stomach > Rumen ... | reverse complement strand
TGTACGGTGATGACGCCGCACGACTTATGCTTCGACAGCTCGTGCAGGATATCGGTAGCGGGAGTAATGGGGTAGGAGCCAAGATACAGACGCAGACCGGCCTTCTCGGCAGCGGCAATGAGTCCGTAGGCCGTTGCCTTGTTACCCGTAATGTCCATGTAGCGTCCGGGCACCTTCTCCTTCGACTCGATGCGATAGACGTTTGTTGCACTGGAATGTGTGTTGTGACCGTAGTCATAGCCAGCCTGCACCACCTTGATGTTATTCTCGGCAATGGCGGGCTTCTTGGCGAACTTCTCACGCAGGAAATTGCTCACCAGTTCCAGGTCGCGGTCGAAAAGCCAGCACACCAGACCTAAGGCAAACATGTTGCGCGACTTCAGCATGGCCTTGTTGTCCATGCCTGAGTCCTTCAGCGCGTCCTTAACCATCGTGGTCAGCGGACACTGGATGACGCGGTCGGGGTCGATGTTCATCTCACCGAGGTAGTCAGCTGTAGCAAACTGAGCCTTCTCCAGGTCTTTCGGACCAAAGGAGTCGGTGTCTATGATGATGGTAGCACCGGGTTTGGCATAACGATACTGCGTCTTCAGGGCGGCAGCATTCATAGCCACTAATACGTCGCACTGATCGCCAGGTGTGTACACCTTGCCGGCACCAATGTGAACCTGGAATCCGGAGACACCCGTCAGCGACCCTTGCGGGGCGCGGATGTCGGCAGGATAGTCAGGGAATGTAGAAATACCATTTCCTACTGTCGCACTGACAGTAGAGAAGATGTTTCCGGCCAGCTGCATGCCGTCACCGGAGTCTCCAGAGAACCGAACAACAACCTGTTCGAGATTCTTTACTTCTAATTCAGCCATTTTTTGTGTTATCAATTATAATTATGAATGATAAATTCTTCAAAAACTTCAATTCTTCATTGCGAAGCCACACTTTGTACCTTTAGGTCAAAGAATTCTCAAAGCTTCTGTTCTACCTCAATCTCGGTGAAGGTCTCGATGATATCACCCACCTGGATGTCGTTGAAGTTGACCAGTGAGATACCGCATTCCAGACCAGTAGCCACTTCCTTGGCATCGTCCTTGTAGCGCTTCAGGGCATCGATGGGGGCTGTGTGTACGACGATACCGTCGCGAACCACGCGGGCCTTGTCCTTGTTGTGTACCTTACCGTCGGTCACCAGACCACCGGCAACGGTTCCAACCTTCGAAATCTTGAACACCTGCTTGACCTCAATCTCACCGGTGACGATTTCCTTCTTTACCTTGTCAAGCATACCCTGCATGGTCGACTTAACTTCGTCGATGGCATCATATATAATAGAATAGGTGTTGATCTCTACGCCTTCGCGCTCAGCCAGACGGCGGGCGTCGGCAGAGGGACGCACCTGGAAGCCGACGATGATGGCTTCCGAAGCAGAGGCCAACATGACGTCGTTCTCTGAGATTTGACCCACGGCCTTCGAGATGACATTGACCTGTACCTTTTCTGTCGAGAGCTTGATGAACGAGTCGGAGAGAGCCTCAATAGAACCGTCGGTATCACCCTTGACGATGATGTTCAACTCATGGAACTCACCCAGAGCGATGCGGTGCGACAACTCGTCGAGTCCAAGCTTCGTCGTAGTGCGCAACGACTGTTCACGCTGCAGCTGGGTACGCTTGTTGGTAATGTCGCGAGCCTCCTGCTCAGTCTCCATCACGTGGAAAGAGTCACCGGCAGTAGGAGCACCGTTCAGACCCAAGATGATGGCGGGTTCGGCAGGACCGGCCTTCTCGATGCGCTGGTTACGTTCGTTGAACATAGCCTTGATGCGTCCGTAGCTGGTACCAGCCACCACGATGTCGCCAATCTTCAGCGTACCGTTCGACACAAGGACAGTCGACACGTAGCCGCGGCCCTTGTCCAACGACGACTCGATGATGCTACCCGTAGCCTTGCGGTTGGGGTTGGCTTTCAGGTCAAGCATCTCGGCCTCAAGGAGTACCTTCTCTAACAGTTCATAGACGCCGATACCCTTCTTGGCAGAGATTTCCTGACACTGGTACTTACCACCCCAGTCTTCGACCAGGAGGTTCATGTTGGCCAGGTCTTCGCGAATCTTGTCGGGGTTGGCGCCGGGCTTATCTATCTTGTTGATGGCAAACACCATCGGCACGTTGGCAGCCTGGGCATGGGCAATGGCCTCCTTGGTGGTAGGCATTACGCTGTCGTCAGCAGCCACGATGATGATGGCGATATCCGTCACCTGAGCACCACGAGCACGCATGGCGGTGAAGGCCTCGTGACCTGGGGTGTCGAGGAAAGTGATGCTGTGACCGTCCTTTAACTTGACGTTGTAGGCACCGATGTGCTGGGTAATGCCACCAGCCTCACCGGCAATGACGTTGGTATTACGGATGTGGTCGAGTAGCGATGTCTTACCGTGGTCTACGTGACCCATGACGGTCACAATGGGAGCACGAGAAATCAAGTCGTTCTCGTCATCCTCCTCTTCGGTAATGGCGTTTTGCACCTCAGCGCTGACGTATTCGGTGGTGAAACCGAACTCGTCGGCAACGATGTTGATGGTCTCAGCATCCAGACGCTGGTTGATAGACACCATGATGCCGATAGACATACAGGTACCGATTACCTGGTTGACGCCGACGTTCATCATCGTAGCCAACTCAGAAACGGTCACGAACTCCGTCAGCTTCAGCACCTTGCTCTGTGCTGCCTCGGCGGCCATCTCCTCGCTCATACGCTCTTGGACGGCGTCGCGCTTTTCACGACGGTACTTGGCACCTTTCTTGTTCTGGCTCTTCGACGTCAGACGGGCCAAGGTCTCTTTCACCTGGCGTGCTACCTCTTCGTCGTCCACCTCAAGTGGCTTCACAGGACGGTTCTTCTTGTTCTTCTTGCCCTGCTGCTGGTTCTGCTGCTGGTTGCCGTTCTGCTGCTTGTTCTTCTTGTCGTTCTTCTCGTTCTTGCTGGCCTGCTTGGCAGCAGCTTCGATATCGACACGACCTTGACGGATGCGCTCACGCTTCTTGCGCTCGCCGGCAGCCTTTTCCTCACGCTCCTTGCGACGCTCTTCCTTCGACTTCTTCTTGGGACGCGTACTCTGGTTCAGACTGTCAAGGTCTATCTTGCCAACCACATTGAGCTGAGGCGCATTTTGTGCCGCCTTCAGATCACCGGGTGTCTTGGCCAGCGTCGGAGCCTTGGACTGTTCTTCCTGTAGGGTATCGTCCAAGGCTTCAGATTCTTCTGGAGTCTCCGGAGTCTCTGGAACTTCCTGTGTTTCCTTGGAATCTTCTGCCGGCTCGGCAGTTACCATAGAAGCAGGCTCCGGTTCTGCGATTGGTTCTTCCGCAATCTCAGGCTGAGGCTCTGGCTCTACAGCGGCAACAGACTCTGGCTTGGGTTCTGGTTTTGACTCTGGCTCAACGGTCTTGGGTTTACCAAGATTGTCCAGGTCTATCTTACCCAGCGGCTTGAGCTGTTGACGGGGTTCCAGCAGTTCCTCGGCAGAGGTGATTTTCTTCTCCACCTTCTTCTCCTGTTTGGGCTTCTTGGAGAATAGCTGGTCGGCCTTGGTCTTGACGTCCTTGTCGGTACTGAACTGTCCGACCAAGGCTTCGTACTGCTCGTCAGAAATCTTGGTGTTGGGAGTGGTGTCCTCCTTAATCTCGCCAAGGTCGTTCTTCTTCCGCAGGAAGTCTACCGCCGTCTGGAGTCCGATGTTCAGTTCTGATAATACTTTATTTAATCTTATTCCCATTTAATTACAATTTGAAAAATTTAAAGATTGTTATTCAAACTCTGCCTTGAGGACTTCAATTACGTGGTCGACAGTCTCTTCTTCCAGGTCGGCCTTCTCGATGAGCATCTCACGAGGAGCATTGAGTACGGACTTAGCGGTATCCAGACCGATGGCCTTGATGGAGTCGATGATCCACTGGTCTATCTCGTCGGCAAACTCGTCCAGATAGATATCCTCGTCGGCCTCGTTCTCACTGACTACGCGGAAGACGTCGATGGTGTATTCCGTCAACATCGAGGCGAGCTTGATGTTCAGACCGCCCTTACCGATGGCCAGCGAGACCTCTTCGGGCTGCAGGTACACCTCGGCCTTGTGCTCCTCGGGGTTCAGCGTGATGCTGGTGACCTTGGCGGGGCTGAGGGCGCGCTGGATAAACAGCTGCATGTTGCTGGAGTAGTTGATGACATCGATGTTCTCGTTGCACATCTCGCGGACGATGCCGTGAACACGGCTACCCTTGACACCAACGCAGGCTCCTACAGGATCGATGCGGTCATCGTAACTCTCGACGGCAATCTTGGCTCGCTCGCCAGGCATGCGGGCGATGCGGCGGATAGTAATCAGTCCGTCCTGAATCTCAGGAACCTCGGCCTCCAACAGACGCTCTAAGAACTGGTTCGACGTACGGCTGACGATGATGCGCGGGTTGTTGTTCTCGTTCTGCACCTCCTTGACGATGGCGCGAACGGTCTCGCCCTTGTGATAGTTGTCAGCAGGAATCTGCTCGCTCTTCGGCAAGTGCAGCTCGTTGCCTTCGTCGTCGATAAGCAGCACCTCGCGCTTCCACATCTGGTACACCTCGGCGGCAACAATCTGTCCTACCTTGTCCTTGTACTTCTGGTACAGCGAGTCGTGCTCCAGTTCCAGAATCTTCGAGGCCAGCGTCTGGCGCAGGTTCAGAATGGCACGGCGGCCAAACTTCTGGAACTCCACCTCCTCTGACACCTCTTCGCCAATCTCGTAGTCGGGCTCAATCTTCTGAGCCTCGCTCAAGGCAATCTCCTTGTTCTCGTCCTGTACTTCACCGTCGGCCACCACGATACGGTTGCGGTGAATTTCGAAGTCGCCCTTGTCGGGGTTCACAATGACGTCGAAATTCTCGTCGCTGCCGAACATCTTGGCGATGACGTTGCGGAAACTCTCTTCCAGCACGCTCACCAGAGTCGTGCGGTCAATGTTCTTTGTCTCTTTAAATTCCTGAAAGGTCTCAATCATAGACGGACCCTTCGCTTTCTTTACTGCCATAATATCTTGTTTTTTATTTAAAGTTCAATAGGTACTTGCAGTACTTCACGTCGCTGACGGCGAACGCCTTGTCAACGTCCACCAGCACGGGGCGCTTCTTACCCTCCACCTGCTGCTTCTCCTTGACGGTGACGACAAACGTTGCGGCGGTCTCGTCGACCTCCTTCAGGATGCCCTGCACCTTTTGGCCGTTCTTCTGAAGCACTTCCACATCTTTGCCGATGTGGTTTACATATTGCCTTATCACCTTGAACGGCTGACCGATGCCTGCCGAGCCCACCTCCAACTCATAGTCGCCAAGCTCCTCGCCCAGCGTCTCCTGCAGGTGGCGGCTCAGGTCTGCACAGTCTTCAATCCACACGCCGTCGGCATGGTCTATTTCAATTACAATACGGTCGTCCGGCGTCATCTCAACGTCCACCAGATAGTAGTCGCCCTTCTGCAACCACTCTTCAACAGCTTTCTCAATAGTTTTCTTCTCTATCATATAATCAATACTACAAAAACTTTCATTGCGAAGCCACTTTGCACCTTTAGGTCAAAGAATTCTTCAAGACTTCAATTCTCTCAAATAATGCAAGAATGAGAGACTCCGCGGAGTCTCTCATTCCTCTGAACGGCTGCAAAGGTACGAAGAATAATGCAGACCGCCAAACAAATTGACGAGATTTTTCATTTTTCCCGTCAAAAAGGACTTTTAATCTTCAATCTTCAGATTCTCAGTAAAAGTCTGAGTCAACTTGTTGCTTCGTTTCTCAAGTCTTGGCGACAAGAAGATGTAGAGCGCAATGGCTATCACGGCGAATATGCCGAGCAAGCCACTCTTGGGCAATGTGTTGCCGATGATGTAGGCGATGAAGGCGGCGCCGACGGCCAGACGTAGAATGGCAAATGCCGAAATCTTGATGCGTTCGACACGTCCGCCTTCGTACCAGAGTCTGTTGACGTTGTCGCTATTGCCGCCCCGGCGCATTAGCGCCCAAAGGAAAGGTCCACTGATGGACAGCGTGACAAAGGCAGTGACGATGCCAGACCAAGGCTCAGGCAGCAATTTGTAAATCGGTGGCGCTCCGTAATAGTACATGATGGCGATGATGGCCAGACAGAGCACGCTATTGATAAGCATGATTAAGACAAAACGCTTGAATTCCGTTCTCCAGAGCTGTCGCATCTCGTCCGTCTCGGTTTCCTCCACTTCTTCGGTACTGTTGCTTTCCATCTTTGTCCTCCACCGTTCCGGTAGGATGCGAGCCACCACGTTGTAGGCAGGTTCCGCCAGCCTAATCATATAAGGTGTAGTGAAGGTGGTGAAGACAGACACGGCCACAACGATGGGATAGAGGAAATCGCTGGTGACGTGCAACGACGTGCCTAAGGTGGCCAGGATGAAGGCAAACTCACCAATCTGAGTCAGCGAGAATGAGGACTGCATGGCAGTCTTCAGCGTCTGACCGGAGATAAGGAATGCACATGTGCTCAGCAAGGTCTGTCCCAACATGATGGCGGCGACGATGCAGAGGATGGGCACAATATACTCGATGATGAGCGACACATCGACCATCATACCGACAGACACGAAGAAGATGGCGCCAAAGAGATTCTTGACGGGAGAAACCAAGTGCTCAATGGTCTTTCCCTCGTCGGTCTCGCTTAGGATACTGCCCATGACGAAGGCTCCGAACGCAGCGGAGAAACCTACAGCAGAGGCAAACACCACCATGCCGAAACAGAGGGCCAGGGCCGTGATGAGCAAAGTCTCTTCGTTCATCAACGGCTTTGCCTTTCTCAAGAAAAGTGGGATCAGGAAGATGCCCACCACAAACCACAGAACCAGGAAGAACCCTAATTGCAGGATAGACGTCAGCATCTGTGTACCTTCGAACTCCTTGCTGACGGCCAGCGTGGAGAGCATCACCATCAACACGATAGCCAGGATGTCCTCAATGATGAGCACGCTAAGCACGAGACCGGCGAAACGCTTCTGCCTCAATCCCATGTCGTCGAAGGCCTTGAAGATAATCGTGGTCGATGACATGGCCAGCATACCGCCAAGATAGATACAGTCCATGTCGCTCCAGCCGAAGAGGTGACCCGTGAGCGAGCCGACATACATCATACAAAGGATAATGGCGATGGCGGCAATAATCGGTGCAGCACCCATCTTCAGGATTTTCTTGAACGAGAACTCCAGACCAAGGGCGAACAGCAGGAAGATGACGCCAATCTCACTCCAGACATGTACGCCGTGCCCATCAGTAATGCTGGGCATGTAGGGCATGTTCGGCGAGGCGAGGAATCCTGCTACAATGTACCCCAGCACGATAGGCTGTTTAAGGCTCTTGAAAAGGAGCGTCATGACACCTGCGCAAATCAAGATCAGCGCAAGGTCGGCTATGAGGGGCTCGAGCTGTGACATGCTACTTCCTTATTTCCTGTTTTTACCTTTTTACTTTTTTACCTTTTTACTTTTACATTACCTTTACTTCGTGCCGCCGCCGAGGGCAATGTAAAGGGAAATGATAGCCTGGGCACCGTTGTACATGTTCGAGGCTTCGTTGAGCTGTGCCGAGAGCAGGCTCTCTTGGGCTGTGAGCACCTCAAGGTAGCTGGCCTTGCCGTTGTCCATCAGTTCGTGAGTACCGGTGTAGGCTTCGTGGAGCACTTCCACTTGACGGTGGTAGTATTCGTGCTTCTCGCGGGCGGTCTGACAGTCGGCAATAGCCTCGTTCACCTCGTTGCCGGCGTCGATGACGGCCTGCACATACTTCTTCTTCAAGTTCTCCTCAGTCAGCTTGCTTATCTTGTAGTTGGCGTTGATCTGACCACGGGCGAAGATAGGCTGCGAGAGTGAACCGACAACCTGCCACAGCAGCTTGGCAGGATTGACGAGTCCGCTATTGTTTGACCAGCCGGCCTCTCCCGTCAGCGTGATGCTGGGGAAGAAGGCTGCCCGGGCGGCCTGCGTGTTATAGAAGGCTTCCTCCATGTAGTAGTTGGCCAGACGGATGTCGGGGCGATGCTCCAACATCATGGCAGGCACGCCGATTTTCATGTACTGCTCCTCGAACAGACGCTTGTTCTCTGCTGAGGAGTGATATTCGGCTTCTGCTTCCCAGTGGGCACGCTCAATGTGCTGCGGGGTGATGCACAGCAGGCTGCATATCTCGTTCTCCGTAGCTCTGATGCTGCGGCGGATGCTGACAATCTGCAACTTCACGTCGAGCCACGACGACTCCTGCTGGTTGACTGCCGTAGAGTAAGCTTGTCCGTTTTCGTAGAGTGCCTGTTGCGTATCCAATGATGCTTTCCACAAGCTGTCGGTCTTCGTCAGGATGTCCAGCTCACGGTCGAGCAGTTGGAGATAGAAGTACTCCTGTGCGATGGTACTGATGAGGTTGGAACGTGTGGACTCCTCAGTCATCTGTGCCTGCAGCAGGGCGGCCTTGGCAGCACGCTTTTTGTTCGTCAATGAACCGAACACATCGATATCCCAGGAAACATCTAACGGCAGGGTATAGCTCTTCGTGGGCTTGGCGCCATCGAAACTATACAGTGAACCCTGTGGTGCGAAGTAAAGCGACGGTAGGAAGGCCAGCTTCTTGGTCTTCAAGGCTATCTGGCTCTTCTCGATGTTGATACGGGCAGAGTTCAAGTCGGTATTGTTGGCCAGAGCCTGCTCGATCAACTGCTGCAGCAACGGGTCAGTGAAGAACTCGCGCCACGACATCTGTGCGATAGAGGTCTCACTCGTGGCCGAAATGACGTCCTGCGTAGTGCCGAAGGAATTGGCAGGATCCTCGACGGTCTTCTCATATTTATTATATAGGCCGCAGCCCGACAGCATCAGCAGCATTACAGCTGACGCAGTGTAAAAACCAAACAATTTAGAAATTAAAGAGTTATTCCGTTTCATAGAGCATTCTTACATTTTATAATTCTTACATTTCTACATTTTCCACTACTTCTTTGCCTTGGAACCGCTCGTGCAGCTTCTGGAATATGATGAAGAAGGTGGGGACGACGAAGAGGAGGGCTAGTGTACCGATGCCCATACCACCGATGACGCCGAGGGCGAGGGCACGGTTACCGTTGGCTCCGGCGCCACCCTCGATGACGAGCGGTATCATACCGATAATCATCGTGGCAACGGTCATCAGAATGGGGCGCAAACGCTCCTTACAAGCCTCGAAGGCCGCATCGACGATAGTCATACCCTGGGCACGGCGCTCGCTTGCAAACTCCGTTATCAGGATGGCCGTCTTGGCCAACAGTCCGATAAGCATGATGACACCCGTCTGGAGATAGATGTTGTTGTCCATGCCAGGCAGTTGCAGGAGATTGCCGAAATAGGCGAACACGAAGGCGCCCATCAGTCCGAAAGGTACACTGAGGAGCACAGCCAACGGCGTGAACCACGAGTTATAGAGTGACGCAAGAATCAGGTAGATGAGGATTGCGCAGAGGCAGTAGATAAGCGTGGTAGTGTTGGAGTTAGCCGTCTCTTCGACCTCACGCGACATGCCGCTGTACTCGTAGGTAGCGGTATTAGGCATCTCCTTGCGGAACACCTCTTCGATGGCCTTGTGGGCCTGACCCTCACTGTAACCGCTTGCGGTAGTGATGCTCGTTGTGATACTCTGGAACAGGTTGAAGTGCTGGATGTTCGACGGACCGACAATCTCTTTCAGGCTAACGAACTCAGAGAGCGGAGCCATCTTGCCACCACTCACCTTGACGAAGATGTTCTGGAGCGACGATGGATCGAGTCGGCTCTCAGGCGTACCGGCGGTCAGGATGCGGTACACCTTACCAAATTGGTTGAAGTTGCCTATGTAGCTTCCGCTGCAGTAGCTGCCAAGGGTGGTGAGCACCATCTTGGGCGACACACCAGCACGGTCGCACTGGGCGGCATCGACATCGACCTGATATTTCGGGAAGCGCTCGGAATAGGTCGACATAGCCGAGGATATTTCCGGACGCTCGGCCAGCTTGGCGAGGAACTTATCGGTCCGTGCGGCAAACTCCGAGAGGTCGCCGTCGGTCGGATCCTGCACAATGAGACTTACACCGTTGCTCGTACCGTAACCAGGAATCTGCGGCATCTGGAAAGGAATTACCTGAGCATTCTTGATGCTCTTACAATCTACATAGAAACGGTACATGACGAGGTCTATGCTATGGTTCATGCCCGGGCGGTCATCCCAGTTCTTCAGACGGACAGCGAGGAAGGCATAACTGGAGCCATAACCCGAAATCAGACCGTAGCCACACGACGCGGCGTAGCTCTCCAACTCGGGAATCTTCTTCACTTTCTCCTCCACTTGCTTCAACAGTTCGTTGGTCTGCTGCAGTGTGTAACCCTCCGGTGCCTGAATTTCAGCCAGGAACACACCCTGGTCCTCCTGCGGCACGAGGCCTGAAGGCAGGTTCTTCATGAAGAAGAAGAGCAACACGCCAGCTAACACCAGCAGGCCCCATGCCAAGACGGGGCGCTTGATGAACTTCTGAACAGACTTCGAGTATTTCTTGTATATGGCGTTATAGCTGACCTCGTAGGCTTTCTTGGTATAGTAGGTCAGGCTCTTGCCTTCCTTCTTGCCATCGGTCACCTTCAGCATGATGGCACAGAGGGCAGGACAGAGCGTCAGGGCCGATACGCACGACAGACCGACGGATGAGGCAATCGTCACACCGAACTGCGTGAAGAACGTACCCGACGTGCCACCCATAAAGGTGACGGGAACGAACACCGCCATAAATACTAAGGTACACGAGATAACTGCCACCGACACCTCGCTCATGGCTTGGCGTGTGGCTTCTCGGGCGTCGCTGATGCCATTCTCCATCTTGGCCATGACGGCCTCGACCACCACAATGGCGTCGTCCACCACCGTACCGATGGCCAGCACGAGGGCGAACAGTGTGAGGATGTTCAGCGAGAACCCTGCAACAGACACTATGGCAAAGGTTCCCAACAGCGACACGACAATCGAGATAGATGGGATAATCGTTGCCTTGAAGTTCTGTAGGAAGAAGAACACCACAAGGATCACGAGGATGATGGCGATGATGAGCGTCTCGACCACGTTGTGGATGGCAGCGAAAAGGAAGTCATCGCTGGTCATCATCGTGATAATCTCCATACCGGCTGGCATGGTCTTCTTCAATTCCTCACACATCTTGGTGATACGGGCGTTCACCTCGGTAGCATTAGCACCAGGTGACTGGAACACCATCATCATGGCGCCCGGACGGCCGTTGATATTCGAAATGAAGCTGTAGCTCTGGGCTCCAATCTCCACGTCGGCCACATCGCCTAAGCGTAACAGATGGCCGCCATCGGTGGTCTTCAGCACGATGTCCTTATACTCCTCGACGTCCTTCAGCGTGCCCTTGTATTCCATTGAATACTGGTATTTGTTCTCACTCTGCTCACCAAAGGTACCAGTTGAAGATACGAAGCTCTGGCCGCTGATGGCATTGGTCACATCGTCGGGTTCCAGACCGTACTGCGCCATAACGTCGGGTTTCATCCAGACGCGAAGGGCATAGGTGTTACCTAACGACATCACCTCGCCGACACCGTTGATACGCTGAACGCGCGGCTTGATGTTGATGTCCACATAGTTAGAGATGAAGTCATCGTCATACCTGCCATCAGAGCTTCTGATGGCGAGGATGCGCAGGATGCTGTTCTGCTGTTTCGACACCTCAATACCCACCTTTGTCACATCGGAAGGCAACTGAGACTCAGCCTTCGACACACGGTTCTGCACATTCACCGTCGCCATGTCGGGATCGGTGCCCTGCTCAAAGTAAACGTCAATGCTTACGTTACCCGTCGACGTTGCCTTTGAACTCATATACATCATGCCGTTCACGCCGTTGATGCTCTCTTCCAACGGTTGGATGACCGACTTCATAATCGTGTTAGGGTCGGCACCCGTGTAAGAGGTCGTCACACTCACCTGCGGCGGCGCAATGTTCGGATATTGCTCGACGGGCAGCGAATTCATACAAATGAAACCCACCAGCGCAATCACGATACTAATGGCACACGCCATCACATATCTGTTGATGAATATATTGTTCTTCATTCTTTCAGACTCTTAACTCTTAATTCTTATCTCTTAATTCGGGAAACAATACCTTCTGTCCTTCCTGTACGTTATTGGAGCCAATGGTGATGATCTCATCACCGACGTTCAGACCGCTGGTAACGATGAAGTCTTGACCGTTGCCAATGTCCTCAGTCTTCACCTCGACAGCCGTTGCCGTGCTGTCTGCCTTCACCTTATACACCTGCTGCTTGCTCTGCAGTTTCACCACGGCCGTCTGCGGAATCACTATCACGTCCGTCACGGCATACGGCATCACTACCGTACCTTGGATACCTGAGAACAGCTGGCCATCAGGGTTGGGAAACGTAGCCTTACAGGAGATGGTACCCGTCGTGGCGTTTACCATACCCGTAAGACTGCTGACACGGCCCTTGTGTGTGTATTCTGTACCGTTCTTCATCAAGAATGTCACTTCCGGCAGCGAGGACAAGATCTTTTCCCTGTCAGATGCCTTTGTACCGGCAGAGACCGTCTCCTCGATAAGCGACTCTGGAACAGAGAATTCCGCGTCCATCTGCAGGTTGCCGCTGACCATCGTCAACTGCGTGCCCGGCGACACTTGGTCGCCCGTACGAACGGAAATCTCGCCGATCAGACCAGCTACAGGTGCCGTAATCGTGCAGAAGCCTAAGTTGACCTTCGCACTGTTAACCGTAGACCTGGCCTGAGCCACAGAGGCCTGTGCCTGCTTGTAGGTATTCTCAGCGTTGTCGAGCATGTATTTGCTCACAATCTTCTTCTCATAGAGGTTCTTGTTCGACTCATACTCCAATTTTGCGCTGTTTTCAGAGGCGATGGCAGCCTGCAGGTTGGCCTGTGCCGACTGCAGCTCTAATTGTGCATTACGTGAGTCGATGATGAAAAGTGTCTGCCCCTTCTTCACCTGCTGACCTTCTGTCACGCAGATCTTCATCAACTGACCGCTCACCTGAGGCGTGATGGTCACGTCGGTCTGACCCTTCATCTTGGCACTGAACTTAATCGGCACTTCGATGTCCTGTTTCTCAACCTTCATCGTCTTGAACGACGTGTTCTCCTCCACCGGCATGTCCAGGTTACAAGAACCTAATCCAGCCACTAAACAGATCATGAAGATCCACTTGAAATACTGTTTTCTGTCCATTTTAGTTGTTTTAGTTATTGATTTTTTTTTATTTGGTAGTGCAATAAAATTATGCAAAGATACATTTTTTTTCTAATTTAAGCAAAGAAAATTAAAAAAAATGGTGAATCGTTCTTCAAAAACGTTCATTTTTGCCCAATTCTTCGTAATTTTGCCCTTACGTTTAAGGAATTCGTTATTATATATTAAGGTACGCGAAGATTAACTTTTGACTGTTGTTAGCTGTGGCAGGGTCGTATTTGAAAACGGAGGCTATCGTATTGCACGCATTAAAATATGGTGAGACCAGACTCATCATCGACGTGTTTGCAAGGGAGACAGGACGGCTGTCGCTCATTGCCACTATGCCCAAAACACAAAAAGGTCGGCTGAAGAAACAGTATTTCCAGCCGATGACGCTGTTGGAGATAGAATACGAGCAGCGTCAACGGGTGCAGTTGCAACGGTTGAAGGACGCTCGACTCTTGGCGCCCTACGCCTCCATTCCTTTCTCGCCGGAGAAGTTGGCGCTGTCGCTCTTCGTGGCTGAATTCCTGTATCACGCCCTGCGCTCAGAACAACAGGATGAACCGTTGTTTGCCTACATCAGCGGCGCCATGCAGTGGCTCGATATGGCTCCAGGAGGCTATGCCAACTTCCACCTGACATTCCTCATGCGTATGTCGAAGTTCTTAGGTTTTTTTCCCAACCTGGAGGAGGACCCCACTCCATCCCTACAGGGCAATCAATCTCCCCTCCCTTGGGGAGGGGATGGGGGTAGGCTCCCCCTTTTCGATCTACGCGAGGGGCGTTTCTGTTCGGAGGTTCCCATGCATCGCGACTTCCTTCAGCCCGACGATGCCCAGCGCATCCGAACCTTGATGCGAATGGACTTCCCCACGATGCACGTCTTTCAGCTAAACCGCAACGACCGCAACCGCATCGTCGACGTCCTGCTCCACTACTACCGCCTGCACATCCCCCAGTTCCCTGAACTCAAAAGCCTCAGCGTCCTCCAGGAACTCTTTGTTTAGAGCAGTTCAGGCAGTTGGAAAAGCTTGGTGCTGTTCGATCCCTTGATTAGGATGGTCATACCTTCGGGCTGGTGCTCTTGGATGGCGGCCTTGACTTCCTCGACATCGTGGAAAACCTTGAGCGTGCTAAGTGACGAAGGTTGTGCACGGAGCGCTTTCTCAAACTCCTCGCCTACCAGCCAGACTTCATCGAAGTGGGCGGTCTGGAGCTGTTCCAATACCTTGCAGTGCTCGTCCTGCGAGACGTCGCCCAGTTCGCCCATCATGCCGAGGATGGCCATCTTGCGTGGGGCGTCCACTAAGCGGAAGTTGTCGATGGCGGCCTTCATCGAGGTGGGGTTGGCGTTGTAGGCATCGACGATGAGGTCGTTCTTCTCCGTCTTCGTCAGCTGTGAGCGGTTGTTGGTGGGGACGTAGTTCTCCAGTGCGTGGTTGATGCTCTCGAAAGGTACGCCGTTGACGTAGCCGATGGTAATGGCGGCCAGCATGTTGTCTAAGTTGTAGGCACCAATGAGGTGGGTCTGCACGGTGAACCACTCGCCCTGGTAGCCGGCATCGGCATCCTGTTCACGCCAGCGGAACTTCAGGAAGGGGGCGCAGGAGACGACCTCGCCGCGAATCAGGATGTCTTTCGAGTCGCTCTGACCATAATAATAGATGTCAGGCTGGGCTATTCTCTCACCTCTCACCTCTAACCTCTTACCTCTCTCTGCTATCATCTTCATCAGATGCTCGTTGTCGCGGTTGACGAAGATGGGACAGTCGTGAGCGATGAGGTAGTCGTACAACTCGCCCTTCGTCTTGCAGACACCCTCGAACGAGCCGAAGCCTAACAGGTGGGCACGGCCCACGTTGGTAATCAGTCCGCAGGAAGGCTCGGCCGTCTCTACCAGCGTCTTGATGTCGCCAGGATGCGAGGCGCCCATCTCCACCACGGCAATGTCGTGCTCGTCGCTGAGTCGGAGTAACGTCTTCGGCACACCCACGTCGTTGTTGAAGTTGCCCTCAGTAGCCATCACGTTGTAGTGCTCGGCCAGCACGGCACGGATCAGTTCCTTGGTAGTCGTCTTGCCGTTGGTTCCCGTGATGCCAATGACAGGGAGGTTGAACTGTCGGCGGTGCTCACGCGCCAGATCCTTAAAAGTCTGCAGACAGTCGGAAACCTTTATTAATTGAGAACTGTCCACGGCGCCTTCATCGACAATGGCGTAGGCACAGCCTTTCTCCAAAGCTTGGAGAGCAAACTCATTGCCGTTGAACGAGGCACCCTTCAGCGCCAGGAAGATGCTGCCCTCAGGACAGTTACGCGAGTCCGTCGTGATGCACGGATGCTCCTTGTATAATTGGTATAGTTCTTTGATGTTCATAGCTTTCCCTTTTTGTTGCGTGCAAAAACTGCGTGCAAAGATACAACTTTTTTTGAACATAAGCTCACGATTGGTCGATTTTTACACCTTATTATTATTGACGAAAAAGATTTTCGTTGATTTCGTGTTTTTCGGATGGTTTCGGGATGTAGATAGATGCTTTCGGAATTAATGATTTTATTTTACACCGCATATTTTTTTCACAAAAAGTATTTTAAAAATAAAAAAATACCTACATACCTACATAAAGCCAGATAATTAGTTGGATATTAAAAAGTTACTTTATGTATGTAACCTACATTTACCTACATTCACCTACATTCAGTATTTTGACCGTATTTTTCCTAATGATTTTCGCAACTTTTCTACGTGATTTCCTCAACTTTTCTAGGTGATTTCTGTCGGAAAGTGCCGTGATTTCTGCAAGAAGTTGCCGTGATTTCTGCAACTTTTCCTTAGGAAAACTGATGGAAAAGTACTGGATTTCCGCAACTTTTCTAGGTGATTTCCGAAATTTCGTGTCGTGTTTTTTGGTAAATATTTGTAGATTTTACTGATTTTTGTCGTGCAGAAAATTCGCAAAAATGGCTATTTTGCAACATTTTTGCTTTTCGAAATATGCAGACAAACGCCATTTTTATGTAGGTAAATGTAGATATATGTAGGTAACCTACATAAGCTAAACCTCTGTCATACAGAAAGATATAACGTTTATGTAGGTATGTAGGTAAAATCCAATAAAATTTCTTTTTTAATTTTCTTATGTAAATCGATCACAAATTCTCTAATTTTGAGCCTGCTGTTTCAGAGAATCCGTGGCACCCCCAGTCCATAATCGTAGAGATTTCCTGAATAAACGGACAACTTTTGTGCGCAAACAGTGTTAATACTCTCAAAAAAATGAGGATTATTTGCAAAATAGTTGTATCTTTGCAGGCAGACAACTGCAGATATTCATCAAACAATATAGACTATGGCAAACAGTTTTACAGACAAGATAGAATGGACGCTCATCTTTGCCGCTGAGTTCGGGCGGTGCTTCGGGCTGACGCTCAAGCAGGCGTTCAACTACCTGAGTCGCTTCGGTGCCATCAAGTTCGTCGACGACCACTACGACTACTGCCACACGCAGTCGTTCCAGTCGATGGTCAGCGACATGGCCGAGTACTGCCGCAGGAAAGGAGGGGCGCTGGTATGATACTCTACCACGGCACAAACGCAGACTTCGGCGAGATCGACCTCCGCAAGTCGAAGCCCAACAAGGACTTCGGCCAGGGCTTTTATCTTAGCCGCGAGTACACTCAGGCTATGGCTATGGCGAAGACCAAGGTGGAGCAGCTGGAAAGCGGCACGCCCACCGTCCTCACCTTCGAGGCCGACGACGAGGCGATGGCAGGATTAAGCGTACTCCGCTTCGACGACTACACAGAGGAGTGGGCCAAGTTCATCCTACTGAACCGCAACAACGATAGCCCCGAGCCGGCCCACGACTATGATATCGTCATCGGACCCATAGCCAACGACCGTGTGGGTGTGCAGCTCTGGAAATACGAGAACAAAAGCATCGACCTGCCGACACTCGTACACAATCTGCGCAACATGAAGGGCATCACCTTCCAGTATTACTTCGGCACCGAGCGTGCCATCAAAATCCTGAAACGACTATGAACGAGAAAGAACAGATGAAACTCGACATGGTGAAGCATCTCGCCCTGCGCCTTGTTGCCGACCAGCCCGAACTCACAATGGAGCAGGCCCTCGCCACCGTCATCAACAGCGACACCTATCAGCGTCTGCAGCGCGACGCCACCGGTCTCTACTACCAAAGTCCCGGCTACGTGTACAGCTTCCTCGACAACGAATTGAAAAAGGCGATAGTGGCTTAACCCCAAAATGATACCGAGGCAGGGACATATTGTTATGCTGGCGAGTATGGACTGAAGCAACAACAATTAAAAACAATATTTATAAAATACATAAAACAAATAATTATGAGAAAAAGAAAAATACTTTCATTGCTCGTGCTGCTCATAACGGCAGTGACGGGCGCATGGGCCTCAATCGGAGGAACAGGAAGTCAGGGCGACCCCTACACCATCAGTTCAGCTGCAGACTGGAACGAGTTCTGCGCTTCGTTCAGCACCAAAGACTATGCTGGCGAATACGTAAAGCTAGCGTGTGACATCCCGACCGCCGCAGAGGATGCAGAAGGCACACATGCGGTTACCCAGATGGCTGCCGAGACCTACCAAGGCAAATATTTCAAGGGCACGTTCGACGGTGGTAACTATACCATCACCGTCGACCTCGGCAAAGACTGGGAAAAGTATACCTGCGGTTTGTTCCGCTATTTGGACGGCGCCACCATCCAGAACCTGAAGGTGGATGGCACGGTGTGTGCCTACGGCTGGAAGTGGCGTGGCGGCTTTGCTGGCGCTACCTATGGCAACTGTACTTTCGAGAACTGCACCAGCAAGGTGACCATCAACGCAGGCACATATATGAATAACCACTCCAGCGGTGGCTTCGTGGGCTGTTCCCGGGGTAACATCACCTTCAGGAACTGTGTGTTTCAGGGTCAACTGTCAGGAGCGTATGCTACCCACTGGGGCGGCTTCGTAGGCCAGAAGGATAATGACGACAATACTGTCACACTCAACAAGTGCCTCTTTGCTCCCCAAAACGTTAATGTCAGTGTTACTAGCAGTGCCACCTTCGTGCGCACTGACGATGCCGATGGAATCAATTTCGGTTCGGGCGACAACGGTGCCTACTGCACGCAGTTCCTTGGCACTCAGCAGGGCACGCTGGCCAGCGAATCAGTGCCAGGAAGCGGTATCTACAAGAAAACTACGGTTAACGAGAAAGAGTGTTATGTCGTTGCCACCGTCAGCGGCATTGAGGAAGAATACATCGCCGATGGCAGCTCACATACACTGACTCCCGTGCTGACCTGTATGGGCACTACGCTTACAGAAGGCACAGATTACACGATAGCCGATGGGAGCCAACTGATCTACTCTAACACTGGTGACTACAGCGTCACCTTCAATGCCGCAGGTTCCACTTATAAGGGTTCTTGCACCATCAGCTACAAGGTCATAAGCCCCAGCGGTAACTGCGGCGAGAACGTCACATGGTCGCTGGACTTGAGCAGCGGCGTGCTGACCATCAGCGGAACGGGAGCCATGGCGAATTATAGTAGTCTTTCTGAAATTCCTTGGTATTCCAATAGGAACGTCATCACGAGCGTTGTTATTGGGGAAGGTGTGACGACTATCGGTAATGGTGCCTTCTATCAATGCAATAATCTGGCATCCGTCAGCATCCCCGCCAGCGTGACCAGCATTGGTGAGGAGACTTTCGCTGAAAGCGGATCTTCCACCGGCATGGCGGTCACTATTGCTACAGGTTCTGCTCTTGTGACTATCGGCAACAAAGCTTTCCTCTGGTCTAACTTGACATCTATCACCTTGCCTGCCAGCGTGACCAGCATCGGCAGAATGGCCTTCTATGGTTGCAGCAAACTGGCTACGGTTACCGTTTATGCCGAACCGACTTGTACTTTGGGAAATAGCGCGTTTAATGATTGTTCTAACTTGGAAGCTATATACGTGCCCGGCAACAAAGTGAACGACTTCAAGGCCGCTACAGGCTGGAACGCATACGAAAACATTATCAAAGCAATCCCCGCCCACACCATCTACTGCAAGATGGAACATGGATGGTGGACAGCTGATGGCGCGGCTATAGGTATCTTCGCTTGGGATGACAATGGTACGCCGAAGGCTGATTGGCCAGGCGAGCGTATGA
>Ga0265298_10003859_pt1 | contig 19498 bp, 10 predicted proteins | sample AusTroGonzalo_MG_3_FD_193486 | JGI IMG/M metagenome (GOLD analysis project Ga0265298, IMG submission 193486) | Bovine rumen microbial communities from tropical cattle in Woodstock, Queensland, Australia - Gonzalo_01 | ecosystem: Host-associated > Mammals > Digestive system > Stomach > Rumen ... | reverse complement strand
AGAAAAAGAACGCCATTGTGGGCCAGCGAGATTTCACCGGGCTGGGGATTGTTGCCGCCACCCACGAGGGCCACCTGCGAGATAGTGTGATGGGGTGCACGGAAAGGACGCTGACTGATAAGACTGGTGTCACGGCTCAACTTGCCGGCCACACTGTGAATCTGCGTGGTCTCCAAGCTCTCGGCCAGCGACAAGGGCGGCAGAATGCTCGGCAACCGCTTGGCCAGCATAGACTTACCACTTCCCGGCGGGCCTATCATAATAATGTTATGACCGCCAGCCGCCGCTACCTCCAACGCACGTTTCACACTCTCCTGCCCTCGCACATCGCTGAAGTCGGTATCAAACAGATTCTGCTGCTCATAGAACTCACGACGGGTGTCAATGACCGTCGGCTCATAACGGGTATCGCCGTTCATGAAACGGATGACATCCATCAGCGTCTCCATACCATAGACATCCAACTGGTTGACAACAGCGGCTTCACGAATATTCTGCTTGGGAACAATCAGCCCCTTGAACTTCTCCTTGCGGGCACAAATAGCGATGGGCAGCGCGCCGCGAATGGGCTGCAGGCGACCGTCGAGTCCCAGTTCTCCCACCAGCATGTACTTGTCCAACAGCGTGCTCTCGACCTTATTGCTGGCTGCCAGAATACCGATAGCCACAGGCAGGTCGTAGCCAGAGCCCTCCTTCTTGATATCCGCAGGCGACAAGTTGACGGTAATATCCATCACGGGCATCTTGTACCCGTTGTTAATCAGTGCTGCTTTGATGCGGTCGTAGCTCTCTTTGACTGCTGTATCGGCAAGTCCGGTCAGGTGGAACTGCACGCCACGCGACATGCTCACCTCTACGGTGACGGTATTGACGTCAAGACCATTTACAGCTGCGCTAAAGGATTTAACCAGCATAGACTCGAAGGTTTATTTGAGTGATTTCTTTATCTGCATCTTAAGCCGGGTCTGATCGAGATTAACGGCAAGAATCTTACCCGAGCGGTCTGTCAGCAGATTGTATGGAACATCGGCGATGCCGAGCTGTGTCAGGACGGGTGTTTCGAACATCTGCCCGTCACAGATGATATTCCAGGTCAGCGAGTCGCGGTTCATCACATTACGGCATTCGCTCTTGTTGGCATCGACGGAGACACTCAGCAGTCCCAGTCGCGCGCCGTGCTCTTTCTTCAGCAGGCGCAGCTGTCGCATCAGGTTACCTGACTCATAGTTCCAGGTGGCCCAGACGGTAATGACATTCACCTCGCCTGTCAGCGAAGCATTGCTGACGCGCTGACCGTTGATGTCAACGGCCGAGAACGACGGCAACTGCTGTCCTTCCTTGATAACGCGCAGGCTCTTCAGCTGTTTCTTCAGCTCCTGTATCTGCTCCTTATTGGGCTGAGCCTTCGCCATCTCGTTACAAAGGGTGACAGCCTTTTTGTAGTCAGGGTCAGCCTTCATCAGGAAGAACTTGTTAAGCAGATAGAGACTACCTGCCGTTGAAGGATTAGCATGAATAAACGCCTCGGCCTCCTTCACAGCCTGTGGCGGTGTAGCCTCAGCCACTTTCAGACGGAACTCCGTCATCAAGTCGTTCTCCTTCGTGCCAGTCAGGCGGACCTCCTTCAAGTGTGAGGCATCGCCCTCCAGTTTGACCGTAGCGCCCGACTCGGCAAAGACCGGCACCTCAGAGAAATTGGGGAAGATGAGCGAATAAGCCGACGGTTCGTCGATGGCAGCCTCATAGAAGAAGTGACCTTCCGACACCGGAATGGTATCCAGCCTGCCACGACCGTCAAGCCCATATAGATAGAACTCACCCTGGTTGAAGTTCCGGAGCTGTCCTTCCAGACGGAAATGTCCGCTGGGAGCACCACAGGAAACTACAACCAGGGTGAGCAGTATAAGTCCGTAGAAATGTTTCATTTCTTACTTAGCCACTTTCACCAGTTCAAGGTCCGTAGCTGCATACTTGGCATAAGACGGATCTTTGGCGACGGCTGCACGAAGAGCCTCAGCGGCATCAGTCACATTACCCATGCGAGCTGAGAGGATAGCCTTCAGATAGTCGGTGGTTGCATCGGGATTCTTGATATACTTCAGCGTCACAGCAGCCGAAGCATAGTTCTTGTTGAGAATCTGTGCCAGCGCAGCGCTGTTCGAGTAAACCTTCTCGAAGTCCTGCTCAGCCTGGGCATAGTTGCCCTGTGCCAGATGGAGGTTACCAATTACCTCATCCAGACCGTTTGCACCCGTAGCCTTGGCGATATAGTTCTGGGCGGCCTCAATGTTACCGTTAGCCAGAGCCAGCATGCCGAGGTTGGCGTTGGTCTCAGCCAGGTTGGCATTCACCTTCTGGGCCTGCTCCACATAATGCTGAGCCTGCTGCAGGTTGCCCTTGGCATAAGCCAGCGTAGCCAGGTTATTCAGTGCACGGGCATCGGTGGGATAGACCTCAGCCGTGGTCTTATAGATTTTCTCCTTCTGGTCGGCATTCTCCGTCAGCGTAGCAGCATAGAGGAGTTCCTCAACGTTCAGCTGACCGGGATCCTGACTGAACTGGTCGTTAATCTGCTGGTCGCTGCGGCCTACTGTCTCGTAGTTGATAATCATGCGAGAACGACGCAACTGGGGCAGGATGCCGTCAGCCAACTCACGGAAGGCGGCGCTGATGTTCTTAATCTGCTGCTCGCGCTCCTGAGGATCCTTGTACATAGAGAGGACACGCAGAATCACGTCCTTATCCTGAATGTTGCTGGCCTTCACCAGTTCCTGGAAACCGTCCCAGTCCTCAGCCGTATACTTAGCATCGACGGTAGCACCGGTAAGCTTGGCGCTCTTCAGCTGCTGCTCTACGTACTGCTGCGTGTTCTTCTGACGCTGTGCGGCCAGTTTCTCGTTCAGGTCGAAGCCACCGTCAGGTGAAGCGTATGCAGACACCTCAACATCCTTCAGGTTCAGGCCCTCGCGGTCATTGTTAATCTGCTGGAGCAGGCGAACGAACTCCTGAACAGAGTTGTTCTTCAGCTCGCTCTTGCGCAGGTTAGCCTGCTGGATAAGGAACTTCACGCTGGCCTCCTGCTTCTGTGCGTTGATACGCTGGAAAGCATCGGGAGCGATAGCGGCCTGAGCCGACTTCAGGGTTTTCTTATACAGTTCTGAAGTAGCGATAACGCCCTCGGCCACCTTCACCTCAGGTACATACTGGGGCTTGGAACCAATACGGGCAACGAACTTCAGATACATATCGGCCTTATTACAGTCGAGATAGGCGAAGTTCGACTTCATCGTATAGCGTCCGCCAAGCAGGTAGCTGATAGTCTGTTCATTACCCAGCACCTTCTCACCCTGGAAAGTAACGCTCTGTCCCTGTGCCACCTGTCCGTCGGCATAGCGCAGTTCAGGAGTCACGGTAATAACAGCCTTTTTCTTCATATATTTCTCAGGGAAGATGCCGTTGATAGTAGCCGGCACAACACCTTGCTGAGTCTCCAGCGGATTGGGAACAACATTAAAATTGTCTGCTGACAGTGCTTTCAGTTTCGAGCACGACGTTGTCAGGAGAACCATAGCGGCAGCTGACAACACGAAAAGAAGTTTCTTCTGCATATACTAAAAAATCAATTATGAATTTTCAATTGTCAATTACGAGAAGTGCCGCGAGCGGGACTCGAACCCGCACAACCATCACTGGTCAAGGGATTTTAAGTCCCTCGTGTCTACCATTCCACCATCGCGGCATGGAAAAGGAAAGTGTCCTTTGTGCTACTAACGCGGCGCAAAGGTACACTTATTTCCCGTAACCTCCAAAGGTTTTTGCAAGATTTAACCATCAATACCGCCGCGCGAAGCCTGGCTGGTCGCTTGGTGTGTCGAATGGCTGTTCCATATTCGCGCCTCCATTGGCATCGAAAGCAGCCTGACGAACAGTGAGCACTAACGTGTCACTGGCGGCAAAGAATGTCAGCTCCTGCTGTCGGCTTTCCGTCTGGCTATTCTCTACAGTAGTTATCTTCACCTGTGGCGCACCTGACTCGTATGGCAGCATATCAGCGGTGAGCCAGTCGGCGGTCCCTGTGTTACGAATCACCTTGGCCGTAAGTCCTGTCAGCGTCACCGTTGTCTCGGATGCCCGAGCCTCCATGTTACAAGTCTGAACCAGATGCTTCCCCTTCGGCTTAACCGGGTCGGGATCAGGAACGTCTGGGCTATCGCTACTACCGCCGCAGCCTCCCACCATAAATGATAGGCAAACCAATAGCATAATTGAGATATTCTTGAATATTCGCATAGTCTCTAATCCTTTTATTATATTTACTTGACAACTGCCTTTCGGCGATTTCTGATGTAGACACCTTTCCTCAATTGACCATTAACGATTGACCGTTGCCCATTATTGAGACGGCGGCCTTGCAGATCGTACCATATCTCAACATCGGAATCTTCCGTGATACCGATGTTTGTCGCATCGTCGCCGCCGAAGCCGTAATAGCTGCGAGTCGATAAGCCTTTCGGTATGGCCAGCCACGCACGATGAGCCTCCGAGCGGAATGGTCCCTTGGCGTTGTTGGCTGGATACCAGCCGAACCAATTTGCAAGGGATGTCCCCGCGGGACCGTAACAGGCCTTATAGAAGTAACAGTCACCGTCTGCTGTCGTGGTCGTCGCCACATCACTGCCATGCAACAGGTTCACACCGGTATAAGGCGTTGCATCTGACACTACCGTTAGCGTATAGGTCGTCTGCTGTTGCGCATCAGCCACAATAGCAACAGCAGTACCCTTGGGGATGACGCTGCCGTTGAGGTAGACATTCTTGATACCGCCCTTTTGGTTCTGGTCGGCCTCAACACAGAAAGCGCGTAATCCCGCAGGCATCTGATAGTGGTTCTTTGAGTCATAGAACGTGGCATAGCCGGCAGCCGATGTCGTCACCGCCATGTCGCTACCCTTGACGAAGTACTCGAACGTAGCCACCTCACTCTCCTGCATCACACCTTTCACGGCATAAGCTTTCAGGAGCAAATGATCGTTAATGACGATAGGCGTCACGTAACGCTGACGCATACCATTCTCGTCGCAAGGACAGGTGCCGTCGGTGGTGTACCAGATGGTAGCGCCCGCTGTGGCGCATCTCAACTCGACAGTAGCGCCGCGACTGACCGTCGTACCGCTGATGCGTGAGGCCGTCGGCGTGGCCACCACCATCGCCGTGCTGTCCACCTGCGTGGTGTCACGTTCTATCGCCATCGTGTCGTTCAAGACAGAGAACTCCTGTTGGAAGTCGCTTTCCATCTGTAGTCCGGCATAGCTCTCCACAGCACGGCGTACAGTCAGCACTACCCGTTCGTTGAACTCCAGCGGTTGCGTGGGCATAAAGGCCACCCGTGAGGCGTATTTCACGTCAGGCTTCTGATAGCCCGCCTCAGCATTGACCAGCTGCAGCGTGCCACTGACGGTCTTTCCGCCCTTGGTAACGCTGATATTAGTACTGTTCAGCGTTTCAGGATTCATGTACTTATCGAACTCCACCTCGATGGCATTCTTATAAGCCTCCACCTTCTGCACCATAGGTTGGCGCAGCTGCGTCACACCCACGTTCACCTCCAGTTGTGGCGGCGGCACAGGCAACCAGTCGCTATAGGTCGTCTCATAGCCTTCTTTCTCGTACTTCACTTGCCACCAACCGGTGGGCACATCCCAGGCATAGCGTCCGTCAGCATCGGTATAAAGAGGATTCTCCTGCTCATAGTTTTCGGCATCCCAGAAGACGATATCGTCGTACAGGTCGCCATACATATCTTCTTTCTGTTCCTTGTAGTAACAGGAGGCACGGACACCCTCGACACGATTCGACGAGACAGCCTCGTAGACATAGCCCGACGGGTCGCGGACATAACTGATGGAATAGAAGGGGAATTTGACGTCGACCGTATGAGAATCTTTGTCCGACTTGGGACCATCGTCAAGTGTACCTGTTTTGGAGCCACCGCCGTCTTCTTCATCATCGTCGGGGTCACATTTTAAGGCAGCAAGCCTACTCTTAATCGTTCCTTGGTCTTTCTCAGACTCTTTATTCTGCCATGAGCTATATACAGAAGACACAATGTCAAGCACGGCAGAACCAAGCCACGTCCAAATATTAGGAGGTGCGGCGGAGAGTACGAGGCTACCGCCATCGGCAGCAATTCTCAGCGCTCCAAGGCCTGCATGTTTCCAGCTATTGCTGCCACAGCTATTGACAATGTTCTGTGCCTCGACAGGGTTGGCCTCGCAAGGTAGTTTCTTCTTACAGTCACCATAGAGCGTCACCCACTTCAACATGTCGTAGGCATATGTAGAGGCTGTATTAAGCAGGGGGCCAAACTGTAGGAACGTTTTAATGGGCGGTGTATTGAAAATGCCTGCTGCGCGAATATTCACTCGCTGTGCAGCCTTCAGTTTGACAGGCAAGTAACGCTCTAATTGTTGCATTATGACATTTTTCTTCTCGGTGGCCTTGGCTATTGCCTTCTCTATCTTCTTGATACTATTGGCAATTTTACCGTTGAGTTTCCCCCGCATCTTGCCAATATTCTCTGTTGACTTCTGAATCTCCTGCTGCAGGCTTCGGATTCTTGTCTGGCAATCGGCCTTCCGTCGGATGCAACGCTCACGCTCGGCACGTCCAACATCAGGATTATTAATCTTCTTTTCGTATTCTTCTAATTGTCGCCGGTATTGGTTTTGGTTGTCGCGATGCTGCTTAGCGATTGCCTCCTCGGCAGCAAGATCCTTCTCAAGGTTTATTTTCTCCAACTTGGCTGCATTTAGCTGTCCGTTCACACGGTCTAACGCCTCCTGCAAAGAGCCGACGACGTAATCCTTCAGCTTTTGTACACCGTTGTCATAAGGACACTTGATGGCCTCCGTTCCCGAGAGCACAGCACTAGCGAAGCTGGATACAAGTTCTACTGTGGTGTCCCAATTAATCTCTCCCAAAAACTTCCCTGCACTCTCGCCGAAGGCCGAACAATCATCAATGAACTTCGTGAACTTCATGACACAATCCTGCGGGAAGAAGGAAGCTACCATACTGACGGGCTTTACCTCTATCTCAGTATGTCTTACGACGCGTGATTCGGCTACGTCAGTCAATTCCACAGAATAGTGCTTCATTGTCTTCGTGTCGACGAAAGATCGGCGGTATTTGTCTTCATAACAGAAAATACTACTACCATCGGTCATTGGCATCTCCACATAACCGTCTGCTAACATCTGTAAAATGTCTATGCTCTGAAGTGTCTCAATCTTATAGAGGTAGTATTTGTCGCCATCCTGTAGCACGTACTCTTGGTCTTCCATTGTCAGATTGACAACTGACGTATCTGGATACCATAGAAGAGTCATCAAGGTCAGTACGCTATCGCGCAGCACCATCTTATCGTTTTCCAAATCTTCTATCAACTTGTCAATGTCAGCCAGCCGCGCATCAAGATCCACATCAATCTTCGGCAGTGTGGCTTCCCACTGTTCCGTGAGTCTGTCAAGCAAATCGTGAGCCTGTTCTAGTTGATCAACAGTAAGATTAGGCTGCGACATCATCGCCTCATACTCACCAAAGTCGATGGTGTATCTTTTCTGGGCGTCATCTATAAGGTCATCAATGTTCACCTCCTCAACCTCCACGTCGTCATCGAAAGCATGAATAACATCAAGTATCTCACGACGGCTCTCTTCCAGATATGCTTTTGTTTCCTCCATCATCTCATCTATCTGCTGACGGTCGGCAGCGACATCGGCAACAATCGTGTAGTCGAGGTCAACATTGACAGGCATGTTCGTGCTATTGTAATCAGTCATCAGATGCCAATTCTTATAACGCAGATTATACTTCAGCGGGAAGGAGTAAATCTCGCCATGTTCCATCTTCACGTAGAGTTTCACGTTGCTGATAGCGGTGGTGTCGTTCACCACCATATCGTTCTGGTCGTAGAAGTCAATATCGAAGTCCAAGTTGAACTCGCCGAAGTCCGTCAATTTGAAGGTCTTCGAACTGACTTCACCCGTACGGAAGTCGAACACAAAGTCCCATTTGTGATGCTCCGAACTCGTACCCTTCAGGTGCATTGTGACGACAGGCGTCAGGGAACCGCGGTTCACCGTTACCGTTTTTGTCTCCGACTGCATCTTCATACCCTCGGAGTTGGTTACGATGGCATAAATGGTGTGGGTGCTGAGATTGTAGGGTTCGTATAACTCTGCCATAGCCGACCAATAACCTGTACCTAACGATGTCGTCTCCGCAACAAGCACATCACCATCGTATACCTGCACCGTCGACTGCGGCGTAGCCATACCCGTGACAGGCAGCAGACGGCGTCCCGTCGTCTCGGGGACGGTGATGGTCAGCGATTCTACAGTAATGGTGGCCGAACCGATAGGCTGTGTCGTACGCTGTCCGTTGTTCATAAACGACACGTAAGCTACAGGTTCTACGAAGCCGCTCTGTGTCGGCACCACGCAGAAACGTACCACCTGCGTCGGGTCTTCCAGCGACAGTGTCAGGCGCCGCCCCTTCTGCTGCGGGGTAACGGTGCGGCTGCCCGCCATCATCGACTGCTGCACATACTCACAACCTTCGGGCAAATCGAACAGCAGCTGCACGTCGGCGGCAGCGGCCACACTGGCCTTGAAGTCCACCTGAGCCTTCAGCGTGACATACTGGCCGACGGTTACCTCCGTCTTATTGACGGTAAACGACGTGCCCTCACCTGTTAGACGAAAGTCCTCCTCCTTGAAAGTGGGGACAGTGGCATTACTGACCTCAGTAACACGTCCACTGCGAATAGTCACAGCGTTTTTTATCATTGCAGCGTCGCCGATACCGGTCTCCGCCAAAGCCGTCAGCGAACTGACAGAAGTAAAGAGGCTGTTGTAGCCCATAGTCACAAGCGTGTACTGCCCATCATCAAGACCGTTAACAGTCAGTACCGTATTATCATAGGGTGCCCAACCCACCAGCTGTCCTTCGGCATCGTAGAGCATACCCATCACCTTGGTATTGTCGGTCATATCGAACAACGCATGCAACCTGCCTTTCTCGGTGATACCGATGGCGGCAGTAGCTTGATTATCAGCGTTTACCGTGCAATTTGTCGTAACCGGGGCGAAGTCATTAGTCAGACTTTTGGCGGTGACACGCAGCCGTGTTCCTTCCTCTAACTCTTGTTCGACAAGCACCAGTTGCGGATACTGCACGGCTGTTGCAGTGATTTCGCGGTCGTGGGTCTCATCGTAAACGACGTAGCTGACGTTGTCATAATTGCCATACTCCTCACTGATCTGCTCAGCCCCCTCGGCCACCGTGGGATAGTAGTAGAGATCAAGATTGACAACAGTTCCCGTCAGGTCACGCAGAGCGATAGTGTCGATAGCTATATCACCAACCGCAGCAATGTAATTTGTTGCCTGGGCAGTGATGACGGTAGGAACGTCGTAGGCCGTAAAGGCCCAACGGCCATCGCCATCAGTACGTGTTGTCTGCGTTGTCATGTATTGGCCGTTCAGTGTCTGGTTAACAGTGACTATCGCATTGCGCAAAGGCTGACCACTGCTCTCCGCCACCACCGTTCCACCAAGTGTCCGCGTGGAAAAGGCCTTGAGGGTGACAGCCAAGGAAGAACCTTGACCTACAGTGAAGACCGTGTCAGCGGGCTGCACGTACTGGCGCCCCAGTGTCTCACCAAGGCGGATACGGCAGGCCACCTGTGCACCGTCGGCCTGACTGCCGAGCGTCGCACCGGCACCGAGGTAGTTACCCATACGGTCGGTCCACGTAGCAGTATAACTATCAGAAGAAGCCACACTACCGTCGGACAGTGTCAGACGCAGAGTGATGTCACGCGGTGCTTTCAGGTCTGCAAAACTTACATTCAAGTCCCTGTCCTGAATGTCTATGCCACCGACCATACCCATCACCGTACCACGCTGGTTCTTGATATACAGGTTGTGACGGGTATCACGAATCAAGTTGTTAAACGTGTAACTGGTCTCGCCGGTAATGACGTAACGCAGACTCTGTCCTGTCTGTGTATTGGCCAACTCCAGGAACATATTCTTATATTGGGCGGCCTGAGGTAGACTGACCGTCAGACGCTGCACGTTCTGCGTGATAGGCAAGATCATGAACTCTTTCCAACCGCGTGCCTCCTGATACAGGGGCACACTCTCTGCCGGTACATGAACGATAATGTTGTCTAACGCCAGACCATCAAAGGCCCAGACGTCCCATGAGGAATCATAGTATTCTTCTCCCGGCATCCGTCCTTCAAACGTCGGAGGTGTCGTGGCAAAACAGGTAACATCCGTCAGTTCTTTCGTGCGTAGGAAAGCCCTCTCGCCGATGACGGACGTCGTAGCCGGCATGACGAGTGTCTTCAACGGATATTCGCTATAATAACTGAACCAGTAAGCCGGCACCTTCGTCAGTCCACTGGTACGGCTATAGTCCAGAAACTCTATGTTCTTACAAACGTTAAAGGCCTCCCAGTCGTCATGAGAAGTCGTAGCACACACGCCGGCCACAGTAGCGTTCTTAACAAAATCCCAGTCGCTGCTCCACGGATCACGACGGGTCACCTCGCTCATTTTCCAGTCCAGGCTGCCGGCAGGGAAGTCGGTCATGATAATCTCACCGCTCTCCTTGTCCCACTTGTTTGCAAGAGGATGTTCCGGGTTGTCTGGGTTATAGTCGAAGACTGCACATAGGTTAACGTCCTTGGCAGGCATGGTGAAAGTGTACTTAGTCTCTTTTGACACGGTGTCGCCATCAGCCACCCACGCACGGAAAATGAAGCCTAACGTCTTGGCCCAGGCATTGACGGTGACCTCCTTGCCCGTCTCCACATGGTTGCCGACTTCACTGTTGTCGGCAGTCCTCAACGATGTATCGCCGGCCCAGTCAGGCACGGCCGTCAGGTTGACGAGCGGCCACGTATCGGCGTAACCGTCCTCATGAGGTCCCGGCGGGTTCCCTGGATTATAGTCACTATTGTTGATTCCTTGCGCATGTGCCGCCAGCTGTAGCAGTAGCAACATGCAGAGTGTGAAAATTCTGTTCATGGCTATGCTTACTTTATGACGACTTTCTTGTTCTGCTTGATGTAGAGGCCCTTTGTGGGAGTGTTGACGCGACGGCCCTGAAGGTCGAAGAACTGTTCTGTCTGTTGCAGTTGTACTGCAACAGACTCGATAGCGGTAGCACCGCCGAGACGGAGGGTAAAGCGATTGTTCGCAGTGCCGGCATTAGCTTGGAAAGTGTAGCCTCCGGTATCTGTCAGCAACATCTCGGTGCCCGTTTCGTTATCTATGAGGGTGACGGCTTCAGCAGTCTTGCTGTTCAGAGCGATAGTATAGGTACCAGCGACAGGCAACTGCATGCCTAACTGTATCATACCCTCGGCGACTGGCCGTTCGTTGATGGCATACTGCACACGGTCGGCAATCGTGTAGAGGTGGGCGACACCCTGTTCTAAACTGAAGAATTTCGGAGCATCAAGACCTGCATCATAGCCTGTCGTAGCGTTTTCGTTGATAACGAAGCGTGTACGGTCAAGATTTTCCGTTTCATTAGCAAGCGTCACGTTAAAGACACGACGGGGCTTAACTGGCATCATTGCACGCGCACTATTATAATAAATGGTGTCACGAACGGTCGTGTTCATCTGTCGTCCTTCCTTAAAGAATAGCACTTCGCCATTGTCGAGCGGACGCTGTATGAAGAACGCCTGTCCGGGGTTCAGTATGTAGTCGTCGTCCTGCGGCGAATAGGTCTCGTAGCGCCCACTACGGTTCCAGATGGTGATGGGAGCCGTCGTCTGCATAGCACGGATATCGAAATAACAGGGATAGGGATTGCCGAGGAAGTTCCACGAACGGTTGTGCGCGAACTCCGTAGGATAGTTAGCCAGCGTGACGGTCACATGATTGTTAGTGAAGTACTTCGGCTTGTTGGTGTTGTTCACCGACGGCAGGAAGAAATTGTTATAGTATTGGCCGCTGACATTGCTGGTGGTTCGTATGATATAGCCCTGTCCGGCGTGCAGCACGTCATCCTTGGTCAAGTTGACCCACGCCTCGGTGTTCTTACCCTCTGCGCGTTTCTGACCATCGTAGGTGCGGATGGCGAAGGGATCGTCAGGATGGGTACTGGTAATCTCGCTGATTTTCACATCGTAAGGCACGGAGAAGAACGTCCAGAAATTCTGGGGAATATTTATCTCGGTGATGATATGGTCGGCACGGGCAGTACCGTCGACAATCAGGGGTGTGAAGAACGTACGACGGTCGGCCTCTTTGGCCGAATAGAAGCTGTAGTAGGTATTCAGGGTGTCAGCCGAGAAGGCTGCATTCTTACCGACATAGAGCGAGCCGTAGGTCAGCATACCGCCATTGCCGCCCTCACTAGGTGTATTCTTCGCGTTGGGAATGATGTAGATATTGGGCTTCCACGTCGTCATCAGGTCTTGCGACCACGTCATAGTGTAGGGCATGTTCATAAACACATCCTTGGGTAGCTGCTGACTAACAACGATGTTGTGCTGGTCCCAGCCGGCAGTCTGCTTATAGACATTGGCCGAGACATAAGGCACAATCACCGTACGTCCCTTATCTTGAGCGCGTCCGCCAAAAGGATTACTACGGTCGCTGCCGCCCGAAAGATTATACATCGTGAAGGGCGGTGCCACACTCAGGCAGGTTAGTTCCTTCTGGCTGTCACAGCCCTCGAAAGGCACCCCGTACAGACCCTGCATGGTGCTGGGCAGCGTCAGACGCTTCAGAGCCTTACAGTCCTGGAAGGCACCCCACAGTTCGTACAGTCCCTCGTTCAACTGCACGTCTTCCAGACGCACACAGCCTTCAAAGGCGTTACCGCCGATGCTCTGCATCGTGGCAGGCATGACGAGCCGCTTCAGGTGGGTACAGTTGCCAAACGGCAGGCTGCTGTTATAGATGGTGGTCTGGCCGTTAAACTGCAGGTCGGACAATTCATAGTTATTACGGAAAGCGGCACGGGGAATCGTCTTCAGCGTTGTCGACAACACGAGTTTCTGCAGACCTGCACCATTGTAGCAGTCATCGCCGATGGTGGCAATACCCTCCGGCAACACGGCCTCGCGCAGGTTATAGCAGCGACAGAATGCTTCCCAACCAATGCTTGTCAACGTCGACGGCAGTTGTACGGTGTTCAGACTATAGCACTGGTAAAAAGCGTGGTCAGGCAATGATACCAGATAGGGCGGCAGCTTGATGTAGCGCAGATCCTTGTGGTCTTGGAACTGTCCCTTCAGGATCTCGGTGTTCTTGGCCTCGCTCATGTCTATCTCCACGAGATTCAGGCAGCGGTCGCGCAGATTGGTGAGGTCGGCCTCGTTGAGTTGTCCCTTCACCTTGAGTCGCTTCACGTCGGTGAGGTTCGCCACCTCGGCCAGCATGAGGTCGCCCAACGTTCCCGGCACGCTGACAGTGATGTTGAGCAGCTTCATATTCTGCCGTTCCTCTTCTTCCTCCTGGTCCAGGAGGACATTCAGCGCCTCGTTGCTCAGCGCTGCGTTTTTCACCGAGTCAGTCAGATGCTGCAGCTTGGTGACATCATCTGAGAGATAAGTCACGCGGAAATGATCCCAATAGACTCGCGTGTCGGATGTGGCATCATGTTTGAAACCGATGGTGAGCTTACCGTCGGTAACGGCAGCTACGACACTGTTCAGGTAGAGCAGCGGACTGCGATACATCGCCACTCCTACAGCCTTGTCGTTGTTGGGCATCCAGCACGTGGCATCGTCATCATCTAAATACTCGAAATAGTTGGACTCACCCTTATAATAGCGGTAAATATTCTGTCCCGTCAGTGCATCGTCGAGTACTGACTTCATCCGCACCTGCTTGTCGTTGGCATAGATATAGGTAGACGGCAGCGTCCGTTCTTTAATCATCTGCGCACGATTACCAGTCCACGTCAGCATATCCAGAGCATTCACCTGCAACTGGTAGATGCCGTCGGGCAGTCCCTCGACTGTCTGCTCTATGCCCCAGACGCCACTGCCCCAGTTCGCAGCAAACTTATTGCCACCACAGAAAGCGTCGGAGGTACAGACGCCGAAGTTGTTATTCTTCCTCGTCCAGCCAGTCTGGCCATTGTCGAACTCGGGGTTCACAAGTTGAACCTCATCACCAGGTTTTAGGTCATTGTTTTGTGCCTGTGCAACAGATGACATACAGAGTGCCAAGGCGGTCAATAGGGTATTGATTGTCTTCATAGTCAATAGGTTTTATCTATTCTGGCCACAAAGATAGGAAAAAAAATGGAAAGGTGTACATTCCTTTCCAACTTTTTTCAATTTTTCGTATATTTCCCCTTCTACTTCACACCATTCGTTACAATCAGCCACGTGCCGTTGAACTGACAGCTGTAGAGCAGCAAAGGCTGACCGTCATCGCCGCTGATGATGGCGCCAGTATCGAGCATATAGGTGCGTTTGCAAGCGCTACAGGCCACCTGCTGGCGGTTGCCGGTGAACGTCAGCGGCTGCAGGCTCTCGCAGTTGGGACAGCTGCGGTCGTAGGCCACGGGGCCGTTGAAGTTCGTACAGCCGACGATGAGTCCCGTCTCGTTGCTGCGTCCCAACTGGAACGTGCGGTAGTTCTCGTCGTCGCTGCGTATAATGATGTCTTCCGTCGTCGTTCCCGTCTCGTTGCTTGTGACATAGACGTGACGCACCGTCGTGCGGCCGTCGCCCTTGGTCGTGATGCTGACATACATGCCGGGACTCTTGACGGCTGCGAAGGCGAGACTCGTAGGGTGCAGCTCGTACTTCAGCATGAGGTGACAGGCATAGCGGCGACTGTAGGGAAAGTCGCCTTCACAAGCGCAACACAGAAGCGCCACAATCAGTCCAAATAACTTGCTTTTCAACCCGTTGACCATTGAACATTGACCATTGAACATTGACCATTGACCATTAGCCCTGGACCAATGAAGCGATGGCCTTGTTTACCCGCTCAAAGCCGAAACCGTCGAGCACGCCTTGCATCAGCGTCTCGATGCGGTCGTTGCAGAGATTACCGATGGAGCCTTCGTGGGTATGGTGGATGTTCTTGTCGGCCTTGAACTGTCCGGCTTCGATGTCCAGTCCCACCTTCTTGTAGGCATCGCGGAAGGGCATGCCAGCGGCAGCCAGACGGTTCACCTCCTCAACGGAGAACATCGGGTCGTACATCGGGTTGTCGAGGATGTGGTCGTTCACCTCTATTTTATTAATAATGTAGGCGGCCATCTGGAGGCAGTCCTTCAGCTCGTCGAAGGCGGGCAGGAACACCTCTTTGATAATCTGCAGGTCGCGGAAATAGCCCACAGGCAGGTTGTTCATGATGAGCGTCACCTGCTGCGGCAGAGCCTGCAGCTTGTTGCACTTGGCGCGGATGAGTTCGAAGACGTCGGGGTTCTTCTTGTGGGGCATGATGCTGGAGCCCGTGGTGCACTCCTTCGGCAGCTTCACGAACGAGAAGTTCTGCGAGTTGAACAGGCAGGCGTCGAAGGCCATCTTAGCCAGTGTGCCTGCGATGGTGGCGATGGCGAAGCCTACGTTACGCTCGGTCTTGCCGCGTCCCATCTGTGCATAGACCACGTTGTAGTCCATCGTGTCGAAGCCCAGCAGGTCGGTGGTCATCTGACGGTTCAGGGGGAACGAGCTGCCATAGCCGGCGGCGGAGCCCAAGGGGTTGCGGTTGGTCATCTTGTAGGCCGCCTGCAGGAACAGCATGTCGTCGGCCAGCGACTCGGCATAGGCGCCGAACCACAGTCCGAAGCTCGAGGGCATTGCTATCTGCAGGTGTGTGTAGCCCGGCATCAGCACGTCCTTGTACTGGTTCGATTTCTGTATCAGCTCGTCGAAGAGCACCTTCACCTCCTCGGCCACAGCCATCAGCTCGTGGCGGGTGAAGAGTTTCAGGTCCACCAGCACCTGGTCGTTACGCGAACGTCCGGAGTGTATCTTCTTACCCATGTCGCCGAGCTTTCGCGTCAGCAGCATCTCCACCTGCGAGTGCACATCCTCGACGTCGTCCTCAATGACGAACTCGCCGCGCTCACACTGGGCGTAGATATTCCTCAGTTCGGCGAGCAGCACGGGCAGCTCGTCCTTGCCGATGAGTCCTATCGACTCCAGCATGGTGATGTGGGCCATCGAGCCCAGCACGTCGTACTTTGCCAGATAGAGGTCCATCTCGCGGTCTCTGCCCACGGTGAAGCGCTCTATCTCTTTGTTAACATCAAAACCTTTACTCCAGAGGAACCCACCCCCAGCCCCTCCCGAAGGGAGTGGAGATTGATTTCTCTTACTATTGTCTTTTCCCATAATAATTGTCCTTACTCTTTGGTATTTAATTCCCACTCCCTTCGGGAGGGGGATAGGGGGTAGGTTTTTATTCGTATTTTATCTGCGCCAGCGCATCAGCGATTTTCTCCACACCGTCCTGCAGCGGGCCGCTGACCATACCCTTGATAAAGGGGTTCAGCTCGGCCTTGACGGTCACTTTCATCTTGCTCGTCCCGTCGGTCACGGGCAGCACCTGAATCCACACGTGGAAGGGTACGGGCGACTGCACCGTCTCGAACTTCACGCACTTAGGCTCCTCGCGCTCACAGATGCGCAGCTTCAGCTCGCCCACAGGCGCCACGTTCAGGCTCACGGTGTCCTCGTCGAAAGTGAAGTCCTTCACCTTGTCCTCGGGCACGCGGTCGCGCACCTTTTCCAGATTCCTCAGGTCGCTGAGGTTCCTGTAGACAGCCTCCTGCGGATAGGGAATCTGCTTGATGCTGCTCTCAAACTTCGTTGCTGTATCGAATAGTCCCATTGTTTGAATTGACAATTGATAATTGATAATCGGCAAAGCCGACGCATCTTAATTCTAAACTCCCCACACGCTGGGGTCTTTGCGCCACTCGGCCAGCACGGCCTTCTCCTCTTCCTTGATATAGCCCGTCTCGGCGGCCTCCTCGACGACGGCGTTGTAGTTCGACAGCGTGATGAGCTTCACACCAGCCGCCTTGAAAGCCTCCTCGGCCACAGGGAAACCGTAGGTGAACGATGCCACCATACCGACGACCTCGACGCCATACTGGCGCAGGGCCTCGACAGCCTTCAGCGACGAGCCGCCCGTCGAGATGAGGTCCTCGACGACCACCACCTTGGCGCCCTTGGGCAGCTGGCCTTCCACCTGGTTGCCCATGCCGTGATCCTTCGGCTTCGGACGCACGTAGGCGTACGGCAGTCCCAGTTCCTCGGCCACCAGCGCACCCTGGGCAATGGCGCCCGTAGCCACGCCGGCCACAGCCTCAGCCTCGGGGAACTGCTCCTGAATGGTGTGACAGAGCTCCAGTTTCACAAACGAGCGGACACGCGGGAACGACAGCGTCTTGCGGTTGTCCGTATAGATGGGCGACTTCCAGCCCGAGGCCCACGTGAAGGGGTCGTTCGGCTGCAATTTGATGGCCTCGATGTCCATGAGCATCTTGGCGAATTGGTTCTTGATATCTTTCATGTGTGTTTTATTGTTTCCTGTTTACTTGATGTTCATCACCACAATCGACTTGGCGGGCACCTCAACGGTAACGACGTTCTTCTTCAGCTTGGCATTCTTGAACGCCTTGGGTGCCACGACCTCCGGGTGCTGGAAGTCGTTGAAGTCAGCCACGTTCTTCGAGGTCAGGATCTCGCCGCTCACCTGCTTGGCCTGATAGCCGGCCAGTTGGAAGTCGATGGTCTGTGCCTTGTCCAGCGACACGTTGGTGATGGCCAGCACGAGGCTGCCGTCCGTAGTCTTGGCAGCCGAGGCCGAGAGCATCGGACAGGGGCGGTAGCCGGCATCCTTGGCGCCCTCCTTCTCTTTGAAGTAGGCCTTGCTCACCTGGATGGTCTCGCTCTCTAGGTCGACGGGCAGGTAGGTAGCCTCCTGGAACGGGGTGTACATGCGGAAGACGTGGTAGGTAGGCGTCAGCACCATGTGGCCCGTGCCCTCCTGGTCGGTCAGAATCATCGACTGCAGCACGTTCACCACCTGTGCAATGTTGGCCATCTTCACGCGGTCGGTGTACTTATGGAACACGTTCAGCGACAGCGAGGCCACGAAGGCGTCGCGCAGGGCGTTCTGCTGATACAGGTGGCCGCTGATGGTGCCGGGCTCCTCGTCCCACCACGTGCCCCACTCGTCAACGAGCAGGCCCACCTCGTTCTTCGGGTCTTTCTCGTCCATGATGGCTTTGTGCTTCTTGATGACCTCCTCAATCTCCAGGCACTTGCCCAGTGCCCAGTAGTACTGGTCGTTGTCGAACTTCGTGGCCGAGCCCTTCGGTCCGTCCCAGCCCGAGCAGGTATAGTAATGCAGCGACACACCCTGCATGCGGTTGCCAATCTTGTCCATCAGCACCTCCGTCCACTTGTAGTCATAGTCCGAGGCACCCGAGCCGATGCGGTAGAGCTTGTTGCCCGTGTAGTCGCGCAGATAGGTGTTGAACTTGCGGAACTCGTCCGAGTAGTACTCGGGCGTCATGTTACCGCCGCAGCCCCACGCCTCGTTGCCAATGCCGAAGTACTTCACTTTCCATGCCTTCTCACGGCCGTTCTGGCGGCGCAGACGTGCCATCGGCGTGTCGCCGTCGCTCGTCATGTACTCCACCCACTGGGCCATCTCCTTCACCGTGCCCGAGCCGACGTTGCCGCTGATGTAGGGCTCGCAGTCCAGCATCTCGCAGAGGTTCAGGAACTCGTGTGTACCGAACGAGTTATCCTCGATGGTGCCGCCCCAGTTGTTGTTGCGCAGCGAGGGGCGCTTGTCCTTCGGACCGATGCCGTCCATCCAGTGGTAGTCGTCGGCAAAGCAGCCGCCCGGCCAGCGCAGCACGGGCACCTTCAGCGCCTTCAGCGCATCGAACACGTCCTTGCGATAACCCTGAATATTGGGAATCTGCGACTGCTCGCCCACCCAGAGACCGCCATAGATGCAGGTGCCGAGGTGTTCCGAGAACTGTCCGTAAATCTCACGGTTAATCTTTGCTCCCGCCTGGTCGGCGTGAACCGTTGCCTGAATTTTCTCTGCTGCCGAAGCTGCTGTGGCTACGGCCAGACCGATGATTGTGGTAATGAAAAGCTTTCTCATATTTTTCTTGTTCAATTATTATAGTGCAAAGGTACTAAAAAAATATGGAAGAAACAAATTTTACCCGAAAATCTTTTTCGGAAAAAAGTCGGTGTAGCGACCCGAAAAGGGCAGGGAGAGGGAGGAGGAAGAAAAAGGGCGCGCGCCGGAGAGAAAAAGAGGTCTTTGAATTATTGTACCCCGACCGGGAATCGAACCCGGAACTAAGCTTTAGGAGAGCCTTGTTATATCCATTTAACTATCAGGGCCGCGAATTTTCGGGTGCAAAGATAGTAAAAAAAGTGAAGAGTGAAGAATGAAGA
>Ga0265298_10003858_pt1 | contig 19506 bp, 11 predicted proteins | sample AusTroGonzalo_MG_3_FD_193486 | JGI IMG/M metagenome (GOLD analysis project Ga0265298, IMG submission 193486) | Bovine rumen microbial communities from tropical cattle in Woodstock, Queensland, Australia - Gonzalo_01 | ecosystem: Host-associated > Mammals > Digestive system > Stomach > Rumen ... | reverse complement strand
CTGCAAAGGCTGCCAAGAAAAATAAGAAGCAGCAACCTGCAGTTCCTCAATTCCGTACTTATCCTAAGATGCTGCTTGAGGTGCTCGACTGGCTGACAGAACAGAATGCCGCCCAAGGCTCGGAATATTATCATTGCCTCGCTCTCGACCATGTGGCAGCAATGGGACAGTCGTGCGGAGGTGCCCAAGTGCTGGGTGTAGCCTACGATCCCCGCATCAAGACCTGCGTGATGCTGAATTCTGGTATCGGCGATATGGAGATGATGGGTACGACGAAGGATAATCTGAAGAACCTTCACACGCCGATGTTCTATATGATCGGCGGTCCTGGCGACATTGCATACGCCAATGCCCAGAAGGATTACGAGCGCATTGCCGACGATATCCCCGTGGTGATGTTGAATTCGAAGGATGGTCACAGTGGCACTTATTATGAGAAGTATGGTGGCAACTATGCCAAGGCAGTAGTGAAGTGGCTCGACTGGCAGTTGAAAGGCCAGGTGGGACAGTCTGCCCTCTTCCTCGACGATGAATATCTGAAGATGAAGTTCCCTGAGTGGCAGGGCGTCAGGAAGAATTTCTAATATCTGCAGCCTGATGAAGACTGCGGTGATAGGCGGCGGGGCAGCAGGATTCTTTCTGGCCGTAAACTTGAAGGAGGCTGTGCCTGAGATGGCGGTGACTATTTTCGAGCGCAGCAACCATGTGCTGTCAAAAGTCGCTGTGTCGGGTGGTGGGCGCTGCAACTGCACGAACACCTTTGCCGATGTGCGCGACCTCTCGGCTGTCTATCCCCGTGGTCATCGGCTGATGAAACGGCTGTTTAAAACATTTGACTATCGTGATGCTTATGCATGGTTTGAGCATCACGGTGTGTCGTTGGTCGTGCAGGAAGACCAGTGTGTATTTCCTGCCGCCCAAGACTCCAAGGCCATCATTGATTGCTTCTTGTCTTTAGCCCGTCGTTATCAGATAGAGATTCGTCAAGGAGAGAAAATCTCCTCATTGGCAGAATTGTCTGACTATGATTTCGTGGCCGTCACGACAGGCGGCTCTCCTACAGGCGAAGGGCTGAAATGGCTCGCGGCACTCGGTCATGAGTTAGAGCCTCCGGTGCCTTCATTGTTTAGTCTGCGTGTGGATAACGAAGGGCTTTGTGGACTGATGGGAACGGTCGTTAACGACGTGACTGTCCATCTGCCAGGTACGAAGTTCCGTGCCGAGGGGCCTTTGCTCATCACCCATTGGGGCATGAGTGGTCCCGCCATTCTGAAACTGTCCAGTTATGCCGCCCGTCATTTGGCAGAACAGAATTATACCATGTCCCTCTCCGTCAATTGGTTGCAGAGTGACGAGGCTACAGTCCAGTCTGCATTGACGGAGATGACCGTCCGTCAGCCGCAGAAGCAACTATCGACTTTTAACCCCTTTGGCTTGTCGCAACGTCTGTGGAACCACTTGCTGTCAGAAGCATTGGGCTTCAGAAGCCAGATACGTTGGTCGGAGATGAGTCGAAAAGATATGAACCGTCTGACGAACACCCTCATTAATGCCACCTATCCCGTTGTAGGACGCGCACCCTTCAAGGATGAGTTTGTCACCTGTGGCGGTGTGTCGCTCAAGAGCATCAATCCCGCTACTCTCGAAAGCCGCCATGTGCCTCATCTCTATTTCGCAGGTGAGGTGCTCGACATCGATGGCATCACAGGAGGTTTTAATTTCCAGGCTGCATGGACTACGGCCTATGTCGTGCAGCAATCCATTAAGAATACCTTAAAACGCACATCGTAACATCCGTTTATGGCGTTGATGCAATAAATCCCTTCCTTTTGCGTTATTAAGGAGGTGTTGAAACGATATACCATAATACTGATTCTGTCTCTGGCTGCCGTGACGGTCAGGGCACAGTATGATGTCTCCTTCGGTCATTATTGGGCGATGGAGCCCTCTTTCAACCCTGCAGCTGTGGGTAAGGAGAATAAGTTGAACATCGTTGGTGCTTATGCCACCCAGTTGTCTGGTTTCGAGAATAACCCGAAAACGATGTATGCCGCAGCAGATATGCCTTTTTACGCGATGAACAGTTATCATGGCGTCGGTGTCCAGTTTATAAACGATGCCATCGGACTCTTCACCCACAAGCGTTTTGGCTTGCAGTATGCCTATCAGCCCCAGCTCTGGGGAGGGAAATTGAGTCTTGGTATACAGGCTACGATGCTTAGTGAGACGTTCGATGGATCGAAGCTGGAAGTGATTGATGATAGTGACCCTGCTTTACCCAAGTCATCTGTCAACGGTACTGCCTTCGACATCAGTGCTGGCGTCTATTATAATCACCGCAGTTGGTATGCTGGCGTGTCTGTTCTTCACCTGAATGCACCAAAGGTGGAATTGGGCGAAAGGAATGAAATCAACGCCTCTTCGACATATTATTTGACGGGTGGATACAATATTCGGCTGAAAAATCCGTTTCTTACCATACACACCTCATTCTTGGGACGTACGGATGGCGTCGCTTACAGGGCAGATATCTCCGGACGACTGAAGTACACACATGAGAAGCGGGTGATGTATGCAGGTTTGTCGTATAGTCCGTCAACTTCCATAACAGTACAGATTGGTGGCGATGTCCACGGTGTACATTTGGGATACAGTTATGAGATTTACACATCGGCTATAAATATCGGCAACGGGAGTCATGAACTCTATGTCAGTTACCAGACGGAACTGAACCTGTTTAAGAAAGGCCGGAACCTGCATAAGAGCGTGAGAATCCTCTAACTATGCACAATTAAAAAAGGAATGACTGAATAAAAATATAATATGGAACTATCAGAGCAGAATAGAAACAAATCAAGGCGCAGCCAATTATGCATTATGCATTATGCATTGTGCATTGCAGCAGCAATGTTGCTGATCAGTTGCTTTGGCAGTAAACTGGCCTCTTCCGGAGGTGGTGAGGTGACTGGCGCTGGTGGCAAATCCTTCACAGAGCCGACACCATACGGTATGTCGCTGATAAAGCGTGGCCATCTGAAGATGGGTATCGAGAAGACCGATAGCCTCTGGGGACGTCAGACTCCGTTGCGTGACATCTCCGTCGACGGCTTTTGGATGGACGAGACCGAGGTGACCAACTCCAAGTATCGTCAGTTCGTAAACTATGTACGTGACTCAATTCTCAGAGAGCGTCTGGCAGAGATCGACGAGACCTATCGCACCGTGAAGACTGACAAGGAAGGTAATGAACTCGGCTCCGTGCTGAACTGGAAGAAGGCTCTGCCACGTAAGCCCAGCGAGGATGAGCAGGAGGTTATCGACGGTCTCTATGCCACCAATCCTGTGACTGGCGAGAAAATGCTCGACTGCAAGCAGATGAACTATCGCTATGAGGTGTTCGACTATACTGCTTATGCCCTGCGCCGTAATCGTCTCAATCCTGAAGAGCGTCACCTGAATACCGACATCGTCGTCGATCCCAATGAGCAGGTGTGGATCTCAAAGGATACTGCCTATATCGACGACGAGGGTAAGATCGTGCGTGAGACAATCAACCGTCAGTTGACAGGTCCCTGGGACTTTCTGAACACTTATATCGTGAACATCTATCCCGATACCACCTGTTGGGTGAACGACTTCCCCAATGCCGACAACGAGGTGTATATGCGTTACTACTTCTCTAACCCGGCCTACAACGACTATCCTGTGGTGGGTGTGACATGGGAGCAGGCAAATGCTTTTTGTCACTGGCGCACGGAGTATCTGTTGAAAGGTCTTGGTCCTGCTGCCCGCTTCGTACAGCGCTATCGTCTGCCGACAGAGGCAGAATGGGAGTTTGCTGCCCGTGGCAAAGATCAGAATGAGTTCCCTTGGGATAATGAGGATGTAGCCAGCGGCAAGGGTTGTTTCTTTGCCAACTTCAAGCCCGATGATGGTAACTATACCAAAGACGGCAATCTGATAACAAGTCGCGTAGGTATTTACTCTGGCAACAGCAATGGCCTCTACGATATGGCTGGCAACGTGGCTGAGTGGACGAGCACCGTCTATACCGAGGCTGGTGTCGATGCGATGAACGACATCAATCCCCAGCTGAGTTACAATGCTGCCAAAGAAGATCCCTATCGCATGAAGAAAAAGAGTGTGCGTGGGGGTTCTTGGAAGGATCCTGAGTCCTATATCCGTTCCGCCTGGCGCTCGTCTGAATATCAGAACCAGCCTCGTTCCTATATTGGATTCCGTTGCGTGCGCAGCCTCGCCAATTCTACGAGTGACAAGGCCAAGATCTCAAAGAAGTAATCTCTTGTTTATAGTTTACAGTTTATAGTTTATAGAGAATGACAACATATAGTAAATATAACTTCGTCTACCGTCTGCAGAAGTGGATGGATAGTGTGCCTGGACAGACGTTCCTCAACTATGCTTATAGCTGGGGTGCCTCTATTGTGATCTTAGGAACGCTCTTCAAATTGACTCACTTGCCAGGTGCGAACTTCTTCCTGTTCTTAGGTATGGGAACGGAGGTGTTTGTGTTCTTTATCTCCGCCTTTGACCGTCCGTTTGATAAGACGGCCGACGGTATGGAACTCGACACTCACGTGAAGAGCGAAGAGGAAGAACTTGAAGCTGAGAGTGCTCAAGCCAGTGCTCAGGCCGCTGCCACTGTCATTGGCGGCAATGGTGGTACCATCATCATCGGAGGTGGTGGCCAGTCCGACATCGCTGCAGCATCCATCGCTGCTTCTGATCAGGCGAAGGTCGATACTGAGGCTATCGCAGCAGTTTCGTCATCTGTAGCTACAGTATCCGGAATATCCGGTGTATCCGGGATTTCTGGCCTTCCCACCGTCAACCCAGAGCTCGAGGAGGCTACCGCCAATTACGTCGATGAACTCAAGCGTCTGACGGAGATGTTGTCGAAGGTTTCCGAGCAGAGTGAGCGCCTGGCTCGTGACTCCGAGGAGATGGAGAATCTCAACCGTACACTCACGGGCATCACTAAGGTCTATGAGTTGCAGTTGAAGAGTGCCAGCTCACAGATTAGCACGATTGATGACATCAACGCCCAGACGCGTCGTATGGCAGAGCAGATTGCAGAACTGAATCAGATTTACACCCGTATGATAGAGGCAATGACCGTTAATATGAAGGCCGCTGCCCCCTTAGGATAAACGACTATGGCAATCAAGAAAAGACCCGTTTCTCCGCGCCAGAAGATGATTAATCTGATGTACGTCGTCTTGATGGCAATGTTGGCGCTGAACGTCTCTAACGAGGTGCTCAATGGCTTCTCTATCGTTGAGAAGAGCCTGAACCGCACCACGCAGAACTCGACGCTGGAGAACCTGGCATTATACGATGAGTTTGCCGTCCAGATGAAGGCAAACCCACAGAAGACAAAGGAATGGTACGACAAGTCACGTGAGGTAAAGAAGATGAGTGACTCGCTCTATAATCTGATTGCAGACCTGAAGCAGGCTATCGTCTATGAGGCCGATGGCTCCGACGGTGACGTGACCAACATCCGTAACAAGGAAGACCTTGAAGCCGCCAATCAGGTGATGCTCGCCCCTGGTCGTGGAAGAGGTAAGGAACTGCACGATGCCGTGGCTGCCTATCGTAAGCAGATGGTGGCCATGGTGGGCACCTACCGTCAGAAGAAGATGATAGCCTCCAACCTCTCTACCGACATCCCCTCCGATATCTCCGCGATGGGCAAGAACTGGCAGGAATACATGTTTGAGGCCATGCCTGCCTCGGCTGCCGTCACCCTGCTGTCAAAGTTACAGAGCGATGTGCGTTATGCTGAGGGTGAGGTGCTCCACACCCTGGTGCAGAACATCGACGTGAAGGATATCCGCGTCAATGCCCTCGAGGCCTTCGTCATTCCCAACTCCCAGACCATCGTCCGTGGTGACAAGTTCTCCGCCCATATCGTCATGGCGGCTGTCGACACCACGCAGGTGCCTGATATCTATATAGGTAATCAGAAGGTGGATCTCAAAGACAATCTCTACGAGCGCATCTGTGGCACCACAGGCGACTTCACCTTGGCTGGTTATCTGGAGACCGTCAATGGTAATGGTGAGAAAGTGCGTCGTGACTTCTCTCAGAAGTACACCGTTGTCGATCCCAGTGCCACCGTCAGTGCCGATCTGATGAATATGCTCTATGCGGGTTATAACAACCCCATCAGCATCAGTGTGCCTGGTGTGCCTCTCAGTAAGATACAGGCTACGATGACCAACGGCACCCTGCAACCCGTAGGTCCTGGCAAATATATCGCCCGTCCGTCGAAGATTGGCGAGAATGCTACCATTACCGTTATCTCCACGAATACTGGACGTCCGCAGCAGATGGGACAGTTCACCTTCCGCGTGCGCCGTCTGCCAGATCCTACACCATATATTACAATTAACGACGAACATGGTAATCCTACCCGTTACAAGGGTGGTGGTCTTATCAAGTCGCAGTTGATAGGTGTTAATACTATCGGCGCTGCCATCGATGACGGTATCCTCGATATCGCCTTTAAGGTGCAGTCCTTTGAAACCGTGTTCTTCGACAATATGGGTAATGCCGTGCCCATCGTCAGCGAGGGCGCCTCATTCTCTTCCCGTCAGAAGGAGACCTTCCGCAAGCTTACGCGTAATCGCCGTTTCTACATCTCCCGTGTGACGGTTGTTGGTCCAGACGGCTTGACACGTACCTTGCAGAACCCGATGGAAGTCATTGTGAAATAGGGATTATAGTTGAATGTTTATAGTTTATAGATGATATGAAAAGAGTTTTGTTCTTAGTACTGATAACACTGGTGGCTGGTGTGGCAACGGCTCAGCCGAAGCAGCGCCGTACACAGCCGAAGACGGAGCAACAACAGCAGAAGTCGAAGAGTCCCTCTTCAGCGATGTCGATCAGGGCACAGATATCGTTCCCCACGGCTGTCGACATGCCAGAAGATGTGGTGTGGCGTCGTGACATCTACCGTGAGATCGACCTCACGAAGGATGCCAATGCCGGACTCTACTATCCTGTACAGCCTGAGGGTAAGCAGATGAACCTTTTCACCTATATCTTCAAGTTGGCCCAGAACAACTACATCCCCGTGTACGAATACTCCATCGCTAACGACGGTGCTGACGTGTTCAACGACCAGACGAAGATTGAGATGAAGACCCTGCTCGACGACCGTCATATCTTCTATGAAGAGCAAGACGGTAAGTTGAAAGTCGACAATAGCGATATCCCCTCACAGGAGGTTACGAAGTACTATCTGAAGGAGAGTGCTTACTATGACCAGGCCAATGCTGTCTTCCATATTAAGGTGATGGCGCTTTGTCCAGTGATGATGCGTGAAGACGACTTTGGCGGCGAGGCCACGCAGTACCCTCTCTTCTGGGTGAAGTACAGTGATCTTGAACCCTTCCTCAACCGTCAGACAGTGATGACGTCGAACCTCAACAACGCCGCCACGATGACGATGGATGACTTTTTCACGCTTAACAGGTATCGTGGTAAGATCTATAAGACCAACAATGCCCAGGGCAAAACGCTCTTGCAGCTCTGCGATGGTGACACTACAAAGCTCTCCGCCGAGCAGAAACGCATAGAGAAGGAACTTGAGGCTTTCCGCAAGAACATCTTCGGCGATCCTGAGAAGAAAGACTCCCTCGACAGCATCGCCAATGCTAATCCTCAGAATATAAAGGCCGCTCAGAAGGCGAAGGCTAAGGGTAACAGGGCTCCGAAGAGCAGCGTCCGCCGTACGAAGACCTCCAAGTCGAAGGGTGGCTCCGGCAGCTCAGCCTCCAGTGGCGCCCGTGTCAGCGTCCGCCGGGAACGACACTAATCATTTGAACAGAACCGTTGAAAAATCGGTACTGACCCCGTGGTCGACATATACCGACCCTAGGCTCGACATATGTCGGCCCCGGGGTCGGTATATGCCGAGCGGCAGGTCGGTACGACTTTACACGGCAGTAACTACCAGTTTACTGCCTATAATCTCCCACTTTACAGCGTCCTTTCTCCCAAGGAAAACGTTTAACCCAACTTTAACGCAAGCGGCCAATTGATAAAGACATGAGTCAATTTCTCACCCTTTGTTAGCGTTTCGTTAAGATGTTCCGTCGTAGGAATAAAACTAAAAAACGTTATTTATTTGTTTTTCTCATAGGCTTATGGGATAAAAATATCACGTTCGGGAAAAGAAATATAATCCTTTTCTTCATACTTATCCAAATTTTTCGTAAATTTGCACCATCATATTCATTTTAAACAGAATCAATTATGAAAAGAATCATTACGTTAGTTGTGCTGGCTGTCGCCATGACGGTGTCCGCACAGGCTCAGGGAATCAAGTTTGGTTTGAAGGGTGGCCTTGACATCGTTAACTTGAGTTTCGACAAAAATGTCTTCGACACTTCCAACAAATTGGGCTGGTTCATTGGTCCGTCTCTGAAAGTCTCTCTTCCCGTCCCAGGATTAGGCGTAGACATCGCTGCCCTCTACGACCAGAAGAAGTCTGAGGTCAACAATGAGACCATCACTCAGAAGAGTATCATCGTGCCCGTGAATGCCCGTTTCTCCTTTGGAGTAGGAAGTGCGGCAAGTATTTATCTGGCAGCAGGTCCTCAGTTTGGTTTTAATGTGGGTGATGATGAGTTCAAGTGGACTACGAATGGTGTTGAGAACACCTTCCAGTTGAAGAAGTCTGCATTCAGCCTTAATTTTGGTGCAGGTGTTACCCTCATGAAACATCTTGAGATAGGCTTTGCCTACAACCTCGGTCTTGGAAAGACCGCTGACGTGACAGTCAAGCAGGCATCTCAGGATATTAAGGACGACACCGCCCCCAAGTCCTGGCAAATCTCTGCTGCCTACTATTTCTAAATCGTCAATCGGACGAATCATCGTAATATAGTAAATCCGTAAATCGTAAATAATTGTACGTTGACGTCATCCTGCCGCTTCCTCTCGACGGCGTGTTCACTTATTCCGTTCCGTCCGAGTTGGAGCGGCAGGTTGCTGTTGGCTATCGCGTTCTTGTTCCCTTTGGCCGCAACAAGACCTATGTCGGCATTGTCAATTGCCAACTGGCAAATTGTGAATTAAAGAATGTCAAGCACATCCTGCAGGTTCTTGATGCTTCGCCGATCTTGTTAGATTCCCAACTCAACCTTTGGCGTTGGATTTCCGACTACTATCTCTCACCCATTGGCGAGGTCTATAAGGCTGCTCTCCCTGCAGGTCTGAAAGCAGAAGACGGCTATCGCCCCAAAACTGAGACCTACATCCGTCTTACCCCTAAGTTCCGTTCTGAGCGCGCTCTCCATATCGCCCTCGACATGCTTCAGCGTGCCCCTTCCCAGCTGAAAGCCTTCATCGATTTTCTTGATTTGGCGTTGCTCACTGAAACAGAAGACTATCTTGCAGGCATTACCCGTGATGAGCTGTTGAACGAGGGTCACACCCTCTCCACCATCTCCGCCCTTGCCAAACGAGGTCTTATCGAGACATACGAACAGGAAGTAGGGCGTCTGAACCATGGTGGGGAACCTCATCCCGAACAGGTCAAGCCCCTTAGTCTGCCCCAGCAGGAAGCCTTTAACCAGATACAGTTCGCCTTTCTTCAAAAGCCCGTCACGCTGCTTCATGGTGTCACTTCCAGCGGAAAGACGGAGATCTACATCCACCTCATCCAGCAGGCTCTCGACAAGAAACAGCAGGTGCTCTACCTTCTGCCCGAGATTGCGCTTACTGTTCAGATGATGGATCGTCTCCAGCGTGTCTTTGGTAACCGTCTGGGTATCTACCATTCGAAATATGCGGATGCCGAGCGTGTCGAGATATGGCAGAAGCAACTCTCCAAGAATCCCTACGATGTGATCCTTGGTGCCCGCAGTGCTGTATTCCTGCCTTTCCAGCGTCTTGGTCTCATCATTGTCGACGAAGAACACGAGACCTCCTACAAGCAGCAGGATCCCATGCCCCGTTACCATGCGCGCAGTGCTGCTATTGTACTGGCACAGTCTCTGGGCGCAAAGGTGCTTCTTGGTACAGCCACGCCTTGTGCAGAGACATGGCAAAACGCGCAGACAGGGAAGTACGGCCTCGTCACGCTCACAGAACGCTATAAAGGCATCGAACTGCCAGAGATACAGGTCATTGACATCAAGTACCTGCAACACCGAAAGATGATGAACGGCCCTTTCTCGCCCACGTTATTGTTAAAAGTACGCGAGGCTCTCGAACGTGGCGAACAGGCTATTCTTTTCCAAAATCGTCGTGGCTATGCTCCGATGATTGAGTGCAAGCAGTGCGGTTGGGTACCTCATTGTCAGCATTGTGATGTATCTTTGACCTTTCATCGCAATCTCAATCAGCTTACATGCCATTACTGCGGCTATACTTATCAGGTACCAACCGAGTGTCCTGCTTGTGGTAGTCGTGAACTTCAGACACGTGGCTATGGAACGGAGAAAATTGAAGACGAAGTGCGTGGTATCTTCCCGGAGGCTCGTATCGCCCGCATGGATCTCGACACCACCCGTACCCGTCAGGCTTACGAACGCATCATCAACGATTTCTCTGCAGGGCGCACCAATATACTTATAGGTACGCAGATGATCTCCAAAGGCCTCGACTTCGACAAGGTCTCCGTCGTGGGTATCCTCAATGCCGATACGATGCTCAATTATCCCGACTTCCGTGCCTACGAGCATGCCTTCATGATGATGTCGCAGGTCAGTGGACGTGCTGGTCGCAAAGGCCGTCGTGGACTTGTCATCCTCCAGACGAAAAGTCCTGACCTTCCCGTCATCCGCCAGATTGTCGACAATGATTATAAAACTTTCTTCCGTTCCCTCATGGCTGAGCGGCGGGAGTTTCGTTATCCACCATTCACCCGTTTGGTCTGTGTCTATCTGAAGCACCGCTCTGACAGCCTCGTCGATACCGCCAGCCATGAGATGGGCAGCCGTCTGCGCCAATGGTTTGGTGCTCGAGTCCTTGGTCCAGACCGTCCCGCCGTCTCGAAGGTCAAGTCCCTTGCCATCCGTAAACTCCTCCTCAAGATAGAGCCCGGCCTCGACCTTCCTACCGTCCGCAAATACTTAGCGCTCGCCCAGCAGCAGATGCTGCAAGACAAGCGCTATGCCTCCCTCCAGATCTACTTCGACGTAGATCCATTGTAATGCATAGTGATATTACATCTTATCAAACTGGGTCTTCAGCCATTCCATACGGGTAACAAGCCATTCCTTCAATCCTTGTACTTCATTCTGATAGCTCCCCCAAATGTTATAGTTACTCCATGTGTATGTGTTCAACAGATGCCACTTGTCATCATTCTCCTCTACAGAGTATTTTAAATACTGTGCATCGGCGTTGACATTGGCAAGAATGTCGTTTATGCTGGAATAGAAAAAGTTGAAGCGCTCTTTGACCCGCGCTACGAAAGTAGGATCATTGAACAGACGCGCATACCACTTAACACCATTAATATAAAAACCTGTTGGATCATAGCATGTCTGGTTCACCTGAGCAATATTCCCAAAAGCAATATCCATATCCCACATAGGGCCCATCTTCAATTTCCCGCCACGGGCAAGATGCATATAGCAACTGGTATCATAGATGCCGTCAAGGTTCTTCCCGATCTCCTGAATCAGATACCAGTCAACGAAGGAGTCCATATCCAAATATGCCTGCCAGCCCACGTCCGGGTCGGTGTAATTGCTGCCAAACAGAACGTCGTCAACCTTCGTGATATAGTCTTTTATATATCGAAAGTTCTCATCATGATATTCTACATCGGGATCCTTGATGTTTACGACATTCTCTAAATGAGGAACTTCGAAATAACGCGCGTCAGCCTCTCCCGGTGCGCGGCTGTCTATCTCTAACAAGAAACCGTCGTCTCCCACATTGACCCGGTGTTTCGCAATCTTCAGTTTCTCACAAAGCAGGTAGGTCCCTTGGTAGTTTTCATTGAAAATCAATTCGATAAAATGACATTCTGGCGTATAGTCGATATGGCTGATGCTGCTCATATAGAAAGCAAGACTGTTGCGCAACATGGACTTGTCGTTATAGTTGGGTATCAGCACCCACGTCTTATCCTTGTGCATGTCCAGCAATGACACTTTTTCGTCGAATTTCAGGGTATAAGGCTTCTTTGAGAATTTCCAACTAGAATTGCCTCTGCCTTTAATATTGACTCTTGATTCTATCATATCACCGGCAGCTCGTGTCCTCACATCTTCTTTCATCATCAGATTGGCACCGATATATGAATCCTTTGATGTCACCTCCTGAAGACCGTCGGTCGTGATAGACATTACGGGGAGTCCTGTAAAGGAATGCACATAAATGGTGTAGTACTTGTTTTTGTTGGAGGTAGCGACGGTCACTATGCGTGGTCTTGTGAAGTCAATCTCTGTCTTTCCGCTTTCTGCCTCAAAGCCATCAATCACTACCATCGTACCCTCAAAGGTAAAACGCGGTTTTAGGATCTTCTCGTTGTTGACACCCGGCAACCAGCATTCGATGATACTGTCGCCGACGATCTTGCATGTCGTATTCGCCCGCAAAGATTGGTTGTCGTTGGTCACAAACTCCATGGAGAGAAGTTTCGGCTCCTTGTGTTCTTCGATGAGTTTCTCCAAACTCTCAATTCTCTGTTGTAATTCTTCCCACATCAGTCGTAGCTGACTATTGCGCTGAGAACGGTCAGTATTATATAATGCCGAAGTAGGGGTCTGCATACTCTGCTCTTCATTCCTAAATACTTGTGTAGCATTCCACCGTGCTTTCTCCATCGTACGTGCTCCCTGCATGGTGCCAAATTGTTCCTTGAGCCAATTCATACGCTCTGTCAGCCAGCTCTTCATACTGTTTACATGCCCCTGATACAAGACCCAGGTGTCGGCATCGGAAGACTTATATGCCTCGAATGTGTCCCATTTCGTGTTATCCTCTTGAATGGCATATTTCAGATACTGTGCGTTTTCATTGATGTTCCTGATGATATCTGCCTGATGTTGGTAGAAGTAGTCAAAGCGCTCCTTTACCTTGGCGACGAAGACCGGATCTTGGAACAAACTCTGATATTGGTCGACATTCTTCGCGACAAATCCCGTTGCGCCAGTCTTTCCCGCATTGCCGAAAGCAGTCTCAAATTCCCATACCATCTCCGATGCACCTTTCTCGTTTTTTGCAATTTCATTGATAAGATACCAGTCGACTAGAGCCTCGGTATCATCCGTCTTGACAGCATCAGGACATTCCCCCAGCATATATGTCCCCGTATAGCGGCCATTGAACATCAGGTCAACATAATGGAACAGGGGCGTACAATTGACAAGTGCGCTCATTCTGCCCATGTAAAAGGCCGTCTGGTTGTGTAGCATGGTGATATCGTTCACATTGGGCATCAGCAGCCAGTCCGTTTGAGCTGGCATGTTCAGTAACGATACCGCGTTGTTGAAACTCAGTTTGTAGTCATTCTTACCCCATTCCGTATCACTTGACCAGTCCACCTTCTTCGTGTAGTAGCGAAGCGATCCCTGGGCCATCATCCTGCCGTTTGTTGCAGTCAAGCCGCCTTGACCTTTGGTTCTTACATTGTCTACCAGTCTTATTGTGGCATCATAATACAGGTTGGCCGTTTTAAGAGAACGACCGGCTGTTTCAGCCCACAACGTGGGGAGTCCTGTATAGGCACTCACGGTAACAGTGTACTTTTTGGTCTGTTCTCCGCAATGAACAACAAGGGTTTGCTCTGAACTGAAGTCAAATGCCGTCTTGCTGCTTTCTGCCTCCTGACCGCCAATAGTCACATAGTCTCCTGTAAACTCGAATCGCGGAATCAGCATCTTGGCGCTCATCACATTCAGAACCCTGCACTCAACAGCACTGTCACCGATGATCTTGCACTCAGCATTCTCAACTAGTTGCATTGGATTCTCAAATGCCAGAAATTCCATGTGCAGCAACCTCGGCTCCCTCTGGTTGATTTGGTCATTCAATTCGTCTATCTTCTCTTGAGCCTCCTGTATCATTTCCTGCAGGGCATAATACTCTATGACCGATTCTCTGTTTATGCCTTCAGACAGAAGAGCCTCTCTAAGTATCTTCACGTCAGTAGCATCAACTTTTCCGTTGCCACTGATATCTGCCTCTGTGGCGTTGAACTTGTCTGATGGTGTACCCCTGAGGTAGTTCAGAATCTCCACGATATCGGCCACGTTCACTTTGCTATCGCCATTCGCGTCACCAGATCCGGCCAGCAAAGCAATTGGCATCAAGCAAAGCAATAAAAGGGAGAGCAGTTTCTTATTTATCATTCTCATCGTTTATTACTTTTTCTATTGTAACTTCACAATCCGCTTACAAAGTTACACTTATTTTCAAAACTACCAAAGTTTTTTCCCCTATTTTTATAACGTTATGGGAATGACTGCGAAGTGGACCCTGTAAAGACCTTTCCTTTTAGTGACTCGTGCAGATAGTTTCCTCGATTGATAGGAAAGCCTTGTCTGAGTTGTCCCAATATCTTCCTTATGAGAAGCGGATGCCTCCTCTTTTATAGTGGAAGACACAAGCAACAAGGTATGGCTGGCATAAAACATGCCAGCCATACCTTGTTGCTTGTGTCTTAATTTATATATTATGAACTTCTTAGAAATTCAGCTCGCAGTTGATACCGAGCACACGATTCGTACGAGTGAAGGAATCGCTGATACGGGGCGAAACAGAGGTGACGCGATCGTAATCCTCATAGTTCGTCTGGAAATAACCGGCACCAATCTGCACGTTCTCGCTGACGCGGTATTTGCAACCGAATCCGATGCTGCTGGAGTTGACTACAAATGACATATCATTCATGTAGGCATCAGTAAGCTGATAACGTGTGACCTGTACGCCGGCAGATATGGTGAAACGGTCAGTGACATCCCATTCTGCACCGCCAAGGTACTCGTTCGTACCACCGTCGAGCAGCTTCTGGGTGTCGTTATACCAATGGGCTTTTGTGTCGAAGAAATGATGATAGCCGAGGTTGACGCGGACACCGTCAGTAATATTCCACATAGCTCCGACGGCGAGTTGGGCGGGAGAGTCCTCATCGATCTTTTCTCCATCGCGGAACTTGTTGACAGCGGGAATCTCGCTGGCCTCATTAACGGTGGACTCATTCTCCATGCGGATCTGTGTCTTCGCCTCATACTTCACGGCGAAGTTGAAGGGGCCTACCCGGTAGTCGATGCCGATGACGGGAGCGATGCCCATACCCTCTTGGTTGCAGAGCAGGTTCACGCCTTGGGAGTACTTCTGCAAACCGTTGAGACTCTGCTTCGTGCCCTCGAGCTGTGCGAGCTGTGTCACAAGTTCTGTGGGGGGCTCGACACCTGCAGCTTGATACTGGGCAATGCCTTCCTCCACTTGAGCGATGCCGTTGTCGACAATAGTTGAGGCTCCCGTGAGGAAGCTGCCGAAGTCTACGTAGCCGCCAGCGGTGTTTACCATGATGTTGCTGATCTTGGCTTTATAGGTGGCCGTGCCGTAAAGCAGGCGCAGACCGCCGTAGACGGAAAGGTCGGGTGTAATCTTATAGGCAGCTCCAAGCTGAAAGCCAAAGTAGTATTGGCGTCCCTGCATATAGCCGTCCATATCGTAGCCAGTAGCTCCAAGGGGCTGTAGCTGCTGGGCGATACCTCCGACAACGCTCTCGAAAGAGCCGAGACCATCAGAAAACTCACACTTACCACCGCCTCCTGGTACGGAAACGTTGAGCTGCACGCTCCAGTTCCCCTTGTTATAAGCGCCTTGCAACGAGGGGATGAAAGGTGCGTCGGCCACACCTTCGAAGGTCTTTATGGCCTGTCCGTGATTCTTGCGGCCAAGGGCGAAGACGGGGTTCTCACTCTGGATGGTACGCGTCTGGTGGGCATACTGCCAGTTAAGGACGATGTGCAATCCTTCGGGCATAAAAGCGACACCGGCGGGGTTGGAATAGACACCGTCAAGTCCGATAGCTGCATCGCGGGCAGGGTTACGAAGGAAATCGATACTCTGATTAGTGTTGGTTAAGATGCCACCTGCTGTGGCGTTGGTTGCTACGGCCAGCATCGCGCCGGCGAGACATGTTGTGATTTTGTTCATATCCTTAAACATCTTTTTGGAAAATCGGCTGCAAAGGTATGCATAATGTTTAAAAGTGTAATGTTTACGCACACAAAGTTAACAAGGTTTAACAATAATTGCACAGAAATATGCACAGATGTGCAATTTTGTGCAGTTTTTGCACAAAAAGAGGGCAGAATGTGCAAGTGAGGCTTGGGCCTATTTCTTCAACTCAGGATATGAAAGACGGGTGTGATAGATCATCTTGAGTTTCTCAATGAGGACCGTCTTGGCGTAGGCTATATCACGGAAAGTGATGGGGCACTCCTTGAAATAGCCTTCTGCCACCTGGGTGTCGATGAGTCTGTTGACAAGTTCGCGGATGGTCTTCTCCGTATAGTCGGGGAGAGAACGGGAGGCTGCCTCGACTGTGTCGGCCATCATGAGGATGGCTTGCTCTTTGGTAAAGGGGTTGGGGCCGGGATAGGTGAACAGCAACTCGTCGACATCGTCGTTGGGATGGGCGTTCTTGTACTGGACGTAGAAGAATTTCGCCTTACCTTGACCATGATGAGTCGAGATGAAGTCCTTGATGACGTTTGGCAAATCGTACTTTTCTGCCATTTTGATGCCCTCGGTAACGTGACTGATAATCATCTGAGCACTGTCGATGGAACCCATCTTCTCGTGGGGATTGACACCCGACTGGTTTTCTGTAAAATAGATGGGGTTGGCAATCTTGCCGATGTCATGATAGAGGGCACCCGTGCGGACAAGTTGGCTCTTGGCATCAATCTTTCGGGCAATCTCGGCGGCGAGGTTACCTACCTGGATGGAGTGTTGGAAGGTGCCTGGTGCCACCTCACTCATCTTGCGTAGCAGCTCCTTGTTCATGTCGGAGAGTTCGATGAGAGTGATGTTCGACGTGAAGCCAAACGCTTTCTCGATAAGATAAAGCAAGGGGTAGGAGCAGAAAAGCAACATTCCGTTGATGGCGATGTAATTGTATTCGCTGTAGCTCATGCGACTGATATCGCTGGTACGTATCCAGTCGAGGGCGAGGTTTGTCAGTCCCATGCCGACGGTAATGAGGACAGCTGTCCAGAATAGCTGCGAACGGCTGGAGAGTTCGCGGAGGGAGAAGATGGCGACCAAGCCTGCGACGGTCTCAACGGCAATGAACTCCAGGGGATGTTGGAGGGTGCAGGCACAGACAAGGACAGTGGTCAAGTGGGCCATGAAGGCGGTACGGGAGTCCATAAACACTCGGACGAAGATAGGCACCATGGCGAAGGGCAGCATGTAAATATGGAGGACGCTGTGACTAACCATCAGGCAGGCGATGGCTGAGAAGACAATGATGAGGGCATAGAGCATGGCCGAGGAACGTGCCTTCTCGAAATAGTCCTTGCGGAAGAGGGAAAGGAAGATGGTGAAGCAGGTGACGATGATCGCGACATAGAGAATCTGTCCGAGGATGGTCAGTGAGAGTCGCGGGTCGTTCTCGTGTTTGCGCTCCATCTCTTTCTTGTACGACATGAGGATGTTGTAGGTCTTTGTGTCGATGATATCACCACGGTCGATGATCTTCTGGCCGCGCTGTACAAGTCCTGTAGCCAGTGGAATGCTGTTATGGAGTTCGTTGAGGCTCGCCTCACTGCGTTCCTTATCGTAGGTGAGGTTGGGCTTCAGGTAGTCATTGAGATTGCACTTCTTCAGAATGTCTTGGTATTCGGCCAGAGTCTGGTCGAGGAAAATTTTTTCGTAAGCGGAGACGACAGAGTTGATTTCGTTGATGGATACACTGCTGGCGTTCTTGCCGTCGATAATGCGGATAAGACGAGTGGTGTCCTGATGCAGGTCATTATACTCGGCGCTGTTCATGATACCTGTGGCATAGAGGTCTCGAAGACGGTTGGCGATAATACTTAGGAAGTCGTTTTCGAGGCCGGGGATACCGTCGGAGTAATCTTTATAGAACTGGCGTATCTCATTACCTGAAATATCTTTGTTGATGATATAATAGGGTTCGTAGAGTCTCATGAGACTGTCGCGCTCTTTGCTGATGACCTCATCACTTTTGTAGACGGGAAAATCGAAGGGTGCACTGAGGTCGGAGAAGATCCAGGGGCGTCCTTTTTCGACGTTGAAACTGAATTCATTGGAGCGTGGCATGAGCCAGACGATGATGGCAACGGTGCCTATGACGAGTGCGGCACGGATGAGGAAATCGTGCCACGTGAGATCGTTCTTAAAGTCGAAACTGCTCATTTGATTTAGTCTGTTATGGATGGTTAGACAACATTTTCGCTGCAAAGATACAAAATAATTACGATTTACTATTTACTATTTGCGAATTTTTTGTACCTTTGCAGTCAAATAATAATAATACAATGTCAGAAAGAACTGTAAGAGTGAGATTTGCACCCAGTCCGACGGGTGCACTCCATATTGGTGGTGTACGCACTGCCTTGTATAACTATCTGTTTGCGCGTCAGCACGGTGGTCAGCTCGTGTTCCGTATTGAGGACACGGACTCTAACCGTTTTGTACCTGGTGCCGAGGAATATATCCTGGAATCATTCAAGTGGCTGGGCATCCAGTTTGACGAGGGCGTGAGCTTCGGTGGCGACAAAGGTCCCTACCGTCAGAGTGAGCGTCGCGATATTTATAAGAAATATGTGCAGCAGTTGTTGGATGCCGGTAAGGCGTATATTGCTTTCGACACTCCTGAGGAGTTGGAGGCGAAGCGCACAGAGATACAGAATTTCCAATACGACAGCCATACCCGTAATATGATGCGTAATTCGCTGACGTTGCCGAAGGATGAGGTGGAACAGCTGATTGCTGACGGTAAGCAGTATGTGGTGCGTTTTAAGATAGATGGTGGACAGGAGGTACTCGTCAACGATCTCATCCGTGGTGAGGTGCGTGTGAAGACAGACATCCTTGACGACAAAGTGCTCTTCAAGAGTGCAGACCAGTTGCCGACATATCATCTGGCGAATATCGTGGACGACCACTTGATGGAAATCTCACATGTGATCCGTGGTGAGGAGTGGCTGCCGAGTGCACCGCTGCATGTGCTGTTGTATCAGGCCTTTGGCTGGGAGGATACAATGCCGCAGTTTGCCCATCTGCCGCTTTTGCTGAAACCTGACGGCAAAGGTAAACTCTCGAAGCGTGACGGTGACCGTCTGGGATTCCCTGTATTCCCATTGGAATGGAAAGATCCGAAGACGGGCGAGACATCCCGTGGCTATCGTGAGGACGGTTACTTCCCTGAGGCGGTGATTAACTTCCTTGCCCTGCTGGGTTGGAATCCGGGTACGGAACAGGAAATCTTCTCGTTGGACGAACTCGTACCTTTGTTCGATATCT
>Ga0265298_10003856_pt1 | contig 19516 bp, 13 predicted proteins | sample AusTroGonzalo_MG_3_FD_193486 | JGI IMG/M metagenome (GOLD analysis project Ga0265298, IMG submission 193486) | Bovine rumen microbial communities from tropical cattle in Woodstock, Queensland, Australia - Gonzalo_01 | ecosystem: Host-associated > Mammals > Digestive system > Stomach > Rumen ... | reverse complement strand
CGATGTTGACCACATTATTGCCGATCAGTACAGTTGTAATCAGAGAGTCATATTTTTCCAGCAGGGAAAGCGCAAGCTGCGCCCTCGCCTTCCGGGGACCTTCCACCGTCTTCAGCTTCACCCGGTTACAGGCAGAGAAAGCCGTCTCCGTCGCGGAGAAGAAGGCGGAAAGGAGAATACACAGGATCAGGGCAAGCCATAGGCCCATGAGATAATCCATTCCTTTCGAAATTGCTGACAAACAGGATTCGTTCCGCACCTGCAGAACAGCAGGATTATATCATGTCACCCCTTGATTTGCAACATCTTCCCGGTTGTGAAACTTCTCCGGATGTGGTATCATTGATTGATTCTTATGAAGCACATTATCTCTTCCTTGAAGGAGCATTTATGTTTGATCAGGGCGATCGGCCCGTCCACTATGCCTATGCGGTCTGCACAGACCTGCAGGTCAGCCGCCTGCCGGTCGATCCTTTCGTGCTGGCTCAAAGCGCCGGGATTACGCTGTATCCCCTTTCTTCCGTGATGACTGCCCCCGGTTTTTTCCCGGAAGACCTGACCCGCCGCCTGCAGATGACCTGCGCCATCACCCTGACCTATCCCGCCTTCTGTATTGTTTACCGGGATGATCTGGCCGGAAGCGGCCGTCTCCGTTTTGCTCTCGCGCATGAACTCGGCCACCTTGTCATGAATCATTACCGGGATTATCCGGACCGGATGTTCTCCGCCCTTGCGCCGGACAGTTTCCTCGAAAAGGAAGCCGATGCCTTCGCCCGGAACCTCCTTGCCCCCGTTCCCCTGGTGGATGTCATCCGCTATAACCGGCCCCGTCAGGCCCGGGCCGAGGTCTTCGGTTTTTCCCGCCGGGATTGGATTTCACGTCTGGACGCACTGGACGAGGACCGCTCCCATGTGGATGAGGACATGGCCAACACGCTGATCTGGCTCTTCCACGATTATCTGCTTGGTCGTCGCTGCGGCGCATGCGGGCATGTGTTCACGGCTGACGGAACGGATGATATCTGCCCGAACTGCGGGGCCGCCGCCCCGGACTGGGATCTGTGATCCATGCTCCGGAAAAATAGCCTTCGTTATTTTTCCCGCTTAGCCGTTTATTTCCTGAACCCCTTCCCCTATACTGATATCGAACAATCGTTCGGAAAGGAGGATTCTGCATGGACCCGTTTGCTCTGAATATCATTATGATTCTCTGCTTCATCGTCGGTTCCGGGCTGATCATTCTGGAAGCCTTCATCCCCGGGTTCGGCGTTGCAGGAATCTTCGGGATCATTCTGGAGGTCGTTGCTCTCTGGGCCACCTGGAGGCTGCACGGTGTCCCCACCGCATTGATTGCCCTGCTGGCAGTGCTGATTCTGATCGGCTTTGCCATCTTCCTGTCATACCGCAGCGCAATGAACGGCCGTCTCAGCCGCAGCCCGCTGATCCTGAAGGAAACCGAAGCCGCCGATGCCGTCGCGCCGCCTGAGCAGTGGATCGGGCAGGAAGGGATTACCGTAACCTCCCTGCGCCCCGCCGGGCAGATTGATATCAACGGTGTCCGCCTGAATGCTGCCAGCAGCGGCGATTTTGTCCCGAAGGGCACCGCCGTCCTGGTGACCGGCATGGAAGGCGATCACCTGGTCATCCGCCCCAAAGCATAACCCCGTGAACTCCCGGCCGGTGCGCCGGACAAAAACATCAGACCGATCATCAAAGGAGGAACATCGATTATGCCGTCAGCCGTTCTGATTCCCGTCATCATTGTTGTCGTTCTCATTGCCCTGGCAATCTTTCTCCATTTCGTCCCCATGGGACTGTGGATTTCTTCCCTGGCCAGCGGCGTGCATATCCCGATCAGCGCGCTCGTCGGAATGAGAATCCGCCGTATCCAGCCCCATCGTCTGGTCTATCCGCTGATCAAGGCAAATAAGGCCGGCCTGAACCTGACCATTTCCCAGCTGGAAACCCATTATCTGGCCGGCGGTAATGTGGACCGGGTGATCAACGCCCTGATTGCTGCCCAGCGGGCGAATATCGAAATGGCTTTTGAAAAAGCCTGCGCAATCGACCTGGCAGGCCGCGATGTCTTCCAGGCCGTACAGATGAGCGTTACCCCGAAGGTCATCGAAACCCCCGTGGTCGCCGCCATCGCCAAGGACGGTATCGAACTGCGTGCCAAGGCCCGTGTGACCGTGCGCACTAATATTGAGCGCCTGGTCGGCGGCGCCGGCGAGGAAACCGTCATTGCCCGTGTCGGCGAAGGCATCGTCACCACCGTCGGCAGCGCCGAAACCCATAAGCAGGTTCTGGAGAACCCTGATCTGATCAGCCGCACCGTTCTGGACAAGGGGCTTGATGCCGGCACCGCCTATGAAATTCTCTCCATTGATATCGCGGATGTGGATGTCGGCCGCAACGTCGGCGCACAACTGCAGATGGACCAGGCCGAAGCGGACCGCCGCATTGCCCAGGCAAAGGCAGAAGAGCGCCGCGCCATGGCTGTCGCCCGCGAACAGGAAATGAAAGCCTCCGTACAGGAGATGCGCGCCAAGGTGGTAGAGGCGGAAGCCGAAGTGCCGCGCGCTATGGCTACTGCCCTGCGTGACGGAAAACTGGGCGTCCTGGATTATTATCAGATGAAGAACACCATCGCTGATACCGAGATGCGTGAGTCCATCGCCAAAGCCAGTGCCCCGCAGCAGACCACTGCCGACCAGCCCCGTGCCAACAAAAAATAACCGAAGGGGGCCTACCTATGTTTAGTGCCTTTGCTCCGTTACTGGCCCTGGTCGGCATCTACTTCATCTTCGCTGTCGTTGCGAAGGCGGCCAAAAAGACTGCGTCTGTGCAGAAAAAGGCCTCCGGCACGCCTGCGGCGTCCGCGCCGGAATCCCCTGGTCCGCAGTCTGCCGCCGAGCCGCAACTCCGCGAGATGCAGCCGACCGTCCGCATTCATAATCATGACGACTCCATTTATCAGGGCAGCATGAACGCCGTCACCGGGGAAGGATATGACCCCTGCCATGAGGAGCAGCTGTCTTCACTGACCCTGTCTGAAACGGTTGAGCCTGTGCCGGTCACAACACCCGGGCTTCAGCTGCACTGGACCGGCGACGAAATTGTCCGTGGTCTTGTGATCAGCGAGATCCTGAAACGCAAAGGAGCCTAAAGCAAACCGGAGAGTTCATCCCGAGCTCTCCGGTTCTGCATCTCATCATTTTTCTGTTTAATTCATTTTAATTCATTCTGTATACTCATTCTACCGAAGGGGTAAGGGGGCAAAGGCGCCAGTGGCGCCTTTGTTGGAAGGGCAGGAAAGCCCCCTTATTTCTTTTTCTTCTTCAGTCCCAGCATTTCGCTCAGCTGCGTCAGCGCGATCCGATAGCCCTTCTTATAGTTCCCGCTCTCCGGTTCGATATCGTAGCAGAAATTGCCGACGATCCGCACTTTGAACCCATACAGTTTATCATAAATGGCCGCCATGGCGTTATACAGCACCTGCGCCCACTTCTGGTGATAAGTGGAAGTCACCAGCGTGATCGAATGGATGTCGTTCTTCTTCAGGATTGCGAAGGTGTTCTCCGCGTTGGCCAGGGTTGTCAGCGCCCGGGTATCGATCAGGATCCTCGAGCGGTCGACCTTGCCCCTGGAGACCAGAAACTGCTTCATCAGTCCGGCTTCGGTTTTATACTCCGGGTTGTTCTGTCCCGTCGCTCCGCCGGAGCAGATCAGGTATGTGTCCGGAAAGGTCTTCGCCGCTGCCGCGGCCGCCTTGCACCGGCCGATCAGCTCGTTCTGCATCTTTCCGTCTTTCAGCTGATACCCCAGCACGACAAACGCATGCTTCTCATCATAGTCAGGTTTCGTCGCAGCGAGTTCTTTCGCGTCTTCCCTTCTCCACCATATGCACAGCCGGTATCCCGGATCCAGGTAAACCGCTTTCCAGTGCTCCGCGACCGCACGGGCGATATCTCCGTCATCCGCGTTGCATGCGCTGATCTTCTCCACCAGCGCGTCGATCTTCTCCCCGTCCCCATCTGACGGGGTTTCAACAGATGCTTTCAGCTGATCCACCAGTTCGATGAACGCATCGTTTCCCGCTTCACTGACCTGATATCCCTTGACGTTTTTCTCCGCTGCCCCGGCTGTCGTACATCCGGAAATCAGCATTATTGCCGCCAGCAGCAGCAAGGCTGTCTTCCTGATTAATCTCACTCGGGTTTTCCTCCTGCATCTCCCAGTCTTTTCTCTTCATATATTTGATCTGGAATGCCTCATAATACTCCTGATACCGGTTGGACCGGTTCTCATGCATCGCGTCGGACAGTTCGTGCACATCCAGCGAATTGCTCATCAGGTCCACGATCACAATCGCAATGTTGGAGCAGTGATCGCTCACACGCTCAAAGTCGGCGATCAGATCATTAAATACATACCCCTGGCTGATTGTGCACTTGCCCTTCTGGAGGCGGGCCGCATGCCGCTCCTTCATCTTCAGGCAGATCCGGTCGATAACCTGTTCCAGCGGTTCCACCCGGAGGGCGGTATCCGCGTCGTCGTTCAGGAAGCTTGAGAAGGTGATATTCAGGATCTCTGTAATCGCGTCCGTCAGGTTCTTCATTTCCTTCGCGCCTTTTTCGGAGAAGGAAATCTTCTTTTCAAACAATTCCTGCGCCCGCTCGCCGACGTTCAGCGCATGGTCGCTGATCCTCTCCAGGTCCGTAATCGCGCGCAGATACTGGCTCACGGCCCGGTTCTGCGTATCCGTCATTTCCCGGCCCGTCAGCTTCATCAGGTAGCTGCCGATTTTGTCCTCATACCGATCAACAATTCCCTCCAGATCCCGGACCTCCGCCAGTTCCCTTTCGGAATAATTGTCAAGCAGATTGATCGCTTTTTCCATGCTCAGCTTTGCCAGCTCCGCCATCTTGTTGATGGTGATGCGGGTCTGCTCAACCGCCAGCGTCGGATAGGCCAGGAAACGTTCCTCCAGCCGGTCCATATCCCGCACCCTCTCCTCGTCCGCGGGATCCCCCGGCACCAGTTTCACCACCAGGTTTTCGATCGCCGGAATGAACAGGGCCAGCAACGCCACCGTCGTAACCCGGAACAGGGTATTCAGCATCGCGATGGAGAACATGTTCATGGTCTGCTCCATGAAGCTGAAGTGCAGGAAAGCGTTCAGCCCGTAGAACACAGCTGCGAACAGCACCACCCGGATGACTTCGATCACCAGATAGGAAAGCGCCGTCCGTCTGCCGTCCCGGGAGGAACCCATGCCGGAAAGCAGCACCGGTACCGAAGCGCCGATCGCGATACCCAGAATGATCGGCAAGGCAATATTAAAGGTGATCAGTCCCGTGCTGCTCAACGCCTGCAGGATACCGACAGAAGCCGATGCGCTCTGCAAAATCGCCGTGAACACGATACCGATCAGGATTCCCAGGAAGGGATTGGTAAAGCTTGTCAGAAAAGAGATGAATCCCGGATCGTCACGCAGTACGGAAACCGAACCGCTCATTAATTTCATGCCGAACATCAGCACCGCAAAACCCATCAGGATATCCGCGATATGCTGTGTGCTCCGCTTTTTTGAGATGTGTTTCAGCAGAATCGCAACGACCGCGGTCAGCGCGCTCAGCGATTCCGTTGATAACAGTTCCAGCGCCGATGATCCGCCGCTTACGCTGGAAAGACAGATAATCCACCCGGTGATGCTCGTACCGATGACCGCGCCCATGATGATCGCGATCGCCTGTCGCAGCTTCATCATCCCCGAGTTCACAAAGCCGACCACCATGACGCTCGTCGCCGAGGAGGACTGGATCACCGCCGTGACCCCGGTGCCCAGCAGAATGCCCTTCATCGGATTGCTCGACAGCCGGTAAAGAATCAACTCCAGCTTGTTGCCGGCCACCTTTTTCAGCCCGTCGCCCATCAGCGACATGCCGTAAAGGAACATGGCCACTCCGCCCAGCAGCGTGATTACATTCAGAATACTCATTCGTTTCCCCCGCGCGTCCCCCTGACGCGCCTCATTCCTTACCCTTCCAAAGACATCCCGATTCTATCATAGCCATCCCGTTACCGCAATACTTCCCCTTGAGTTTTGCCCGAAAAACGTTTATTCTATACCACGGTTTTTGTTTGCGTCTTCCAAAGACTCCTTTTCTCATATGATGGCCGAAGGGGTCTAAGGGGTTCGGCGCGCCCGGAAAACTGTCCAGTGGACAGTTTTCAGCAGAGAACAGGCGGTAGCCCAGGAAGATCGGAAAGCCCCCTTATCATATATTCTAGGAGGTTTTTAATCTCATGATTAAAAAACTCGTCCGTCAGATGCTGACCGCGCAGATCTTCTCCGCACTGGCCGTCTCCCTTTGCCTCCTGATCGATATCGTCATCATCGGCCGTTATCTCGGCGATGAAGCCATGGCCGCATACCAGCTGGCCAATCCGCTGCTCCTTTGTATCGGTGCCATCGGTTCTCTTCTGTCCGCCGGCGTTCAGGTGGCCTGCGGCAGATCCCTGGGTACCGGTTCCCGGAAAGAAACCAACGCGGGCTATTCCTCTGCCGTGACAGTCGCCGCGGCGGTTTCCCTCCTCTTCATGGCGGTTGTACTGATCTTCAACCCCTTCCTGGCCCGGGCCATGGGGGCCGGGACATCCGGGTCGCTCTTTGATATGACGAAGGGTTATCTGGCCGGCTTCAGCATTGGTGCGCCCGGCTGCATGGGGGCGCTGGTACTCGTTCCCTTTCTGCAGATGGCCGGCCAGGGCAGCCTGCTCATCGCGGGCGTCCTGAGTATGACCGTCGCGGATGTCGCGTTGGATCTGCTGAACGTCCTTGTCTTTCCGAACGGGCTTTTCGGTATGGGGCAGATGTTCGGCATGGGCCTCGCTTCTTCGCTCAGCTACTACGCTGCCCTGATCATTTCCGGCGCGTATTTCCTGTCGAAGCGCTGCGTGTTCCGCTTTTCCTTCCGGGCCGTATCGCGGCGGAAAATCGTCGAGCTTTTTCGCGAAGGGCTCCCCGCCGGCGTTAATATGGCGGCCGGCGTCGTGTTCACGCTGATCATGAACCGCATCCTGCGCAACGCCGGCGGCACCGACGCCGTGGCAGCCTTTGCTTCCATTGTGAATATCGGCAACGCGGCCAACTGTATCTCCACCGGGATTGCCGGCGTCTCCCTGACGCTCTCCGGAATTTTCTATCACGAGGAGGACCGTACCGGCCTCTGCGCCCTGCTCGGACTCCTCTGCCGTTACGGAGCAATTCTCGGCCTGTGCGCAGGAGCCCTCATTGCTGCCCTTGCTTCGCCGCTGATCTCCCTCCTCATCCCGCATGAGGGGGCAACCCGGGACATGGCGGTTCTCGGTCTGCGCCTGTTTGCCGCCGGAATGCTCCCCTGCTGCATCAACAACGCGCTGAAAAGCACCTGGCTCGGCACCGGCCGCGTCATCCTGACGGAGGCGGTCTCCCTTGTGGAAGGCGCCCTCTTCCCCGCCGCGGCGGCCTTCATATTCAGCCGTATTATAGGAGTCAACGGCGCCTGGCTGTACTTTGCCGCCGGCGAATGGATCACCCTTCTCTTCCTCTGCGTTCTGATCACCATCAGGACGAAGCAGCGCCCCTGGAACCGCGGCGCCGCCCTCCTGCTGAAACCGGATTTCGGTGTCACAGAAGAAAATCTGCTGGAGATGGATATCCATACCATGGAGGAAGTGACAGAGGCTTCCCGCAAAGCCGAGGACTTCTGTCTCCGTCACGGGCAGGACGCGAAAATCAGCAATCACATCGCCCTGTGCGTCGAGGAGATGGCCGGCAACACCATCCGCCACGGTTTTGCCATGGACAATAAGCATCACGATCTGTCCGTACGCCTGCTGCATAAGGATACAGGCCTGACCCTGCGTTTCCGGGACGACTGCGGCGCCTTTGACCCTGTACATTATATTCCGGAGGAAGGAGAAGACACGCTCGGTCTTCGTCTGGTCCTCGCCTTCGCGCAGGACGCGCGCTATACCTATGCTCTGAATCTGAATAACGTCTGCATCCGCATCGGCAATAAATCCTAAAAGCCGGATGTATCACTTCCTTTCAGGCTAAATATCTGTTATAATAGAGTATTGAATACAGCCTCTTTGTATCCTTGCATTTTTGCAGCCGAAGGGGTTTAAGGGGTTCGGCGCGCCCGGAAAGCCCCTTTCATATGGAGGTATCCAAAGATGATCAAACGTGCAGCGGCCCTGCTTCTGTGCATCGCGCTGGTGACGCTGTGCCTTTTGCCGGCGGCGTCCGCCGCGGAGGAAAGCCCCAAAGTCGTCCGCGTCGGATGGTATGACACGCCCTTCAATTACAAGGATGCCTTCGGCCGCCGCACCGGCTACGCCTATGAGTATCAGCGGAAAATCGCCGCCTACACCGGCTGGAAATATGAATACATTGAGGGCAACTGGCCCGAACTGCTCCAGCTGCTTAAGGAAGGCAAGATCGACTTGATGAGCGACGTTTCCTACGCCGAGGACCGGACGGAGTATATGCTCTACTCCTCCATTCCCATGGGCGAGGAACTGTATTACCTCTATATTTCCCCGAATAACAAAGAAATTTCCGCCGACGATTTTTCCACCCTGAACGGGAAAAAGGTCGGCATCACCCGGGGCAGCGTCCAGCGGGGACAGTTTCTGGACTGGGCGGAAGCCCATAATGTCTCGGCCGAAATTATGGATCTGGACGGTTCCGAGGCGGAATCGCTCCTCATGCTGAGCAAGGAGCAAATAGACGCCTTCGTCACTCTTGACACCTACGGAGATCCGAATATTGCCGTCCCGCTGTGGAAGATCGGGGGCTCCGATTTCTTCTTTGCCGTCAGCAAAAAACGCGCCGATCTCATGCCTGAGCTGGATATGGCCCTGAACCGGATCCAGGACGAGAACAAGCATTACGCTGAGCAGCTCACCGCCAAATACCTGAAGAATGCCGGCACCAATCTTTACCTCACCGTGGATGAGCGGGAGTGGCTCGACGCCCACGGCCCGATACGCGTCGGTTTCCAGGATAATTATCTGGCCTTCTGCGCCGCGGATCAGAACGGGAACCTGACCGGCGCCCTGAAGGATTATTTGGATTTTGCTTCCGGGGTCCTGCAGAATGCCTCCCCAACCTTTGAGGCTGTCGTCTATCCCACCGCCTCTGCCGCCCTGGAAGCGGTAAAAAACGGCGAGGTTGACTGCATGTTCCCTGCCAATCTGACGGACTATGACGCCGAACAGGCCGGCCTTGTTATGACGCAGCCCCTCATGTGCACCGAGATGGATGCCGTCGTGCGCGCGGCGGACAGGCAGGACTTCCTCCGCCGGAACCAGGTGCGCGTCGGCGTCAACCAGGGCAATCCCAATTATGAAATGTTCCTCCTGGATCACTTTCCCGCCTGGACCCCTGTATATTATCCGGACACCCCGGCCTGTCTCGATGCCATCGCGGCAGGGAACGCCGATACCGTCATCATCAGCAATTACCGCTTCCGGGATATCTCCCGCCAGTGCGACCGGCTGAACCTCACCACCGTCTATACCGGGGTAAACATGGACTACTGCCTCGCCGTCCGCGAAGGCAATACGCTTCTCTATTCCATTCTGTCGAAGATTATCGGCAATGTGCCGGAATCCACCGTTAACGCGGCTCTGACCTATTATTCCGCAGACACCGCAAAGCCCGGGATCGGCGATTTCATTCTGGCGTATCCGATTCCCGCCGTAATCTCCGCGGTCATCGCTGTCATCCTGATCATCCTCGCCGTCCGCGGCGTCGTGGTAACAAAAAGCTCTGGGAAAAGTTCTTCCCAGAACAACTAAAAAAATAATAAGTCAGATATTCTTCCATCAGGTAAGAAGAGAGACTGGCCGAAGGGGGTAAAGGGGGGTTCGGCGCGCCCGGAAAACTGTCCAGTGGACAGTTTTCAGCAGAGAACGGGCGGAAGCCCAGGGGGAAAGCCCCCCTTTTCTTACCCCATTTCCTGCTTTTTCTTTTTCTTATTGATATACATCACCTTATCGGCTCGTCTCATCGTATCCGTCACCGAATGATCCAGCGCCGGGTTGTATTCCGCGATACCGATCGCCACGCTGACTTGTTCCCACCGGTTTTCGTTTGTCTTGCAGCTTTCCGCCGAGGCCTTTTCAAAGGCCGCCACCAACTCCTCCCGGTACCGGTAATCGTCGTTTCGCAGGATCACGGCAAACTCGTCGCCGCCGATCCGGAATACCGGGCTGTGCTGGAACACCTTGCAGATCATCCGGCTTGCGGTCTTCAGATAAATATCTCCCTTGTCATGGCCGTAAAGATCGTTCACGGTCTTCAGGTCGTCACAGTCAAACACACCGATCGCAAACTCCGGTTTTTCGTCGCCGGCATCGATCTTCGCCTGCATGTCTTCAATATAGTTCGTATATGCGCCCTTGTTCCGCACGCCCGTCAGCGCGTCCACATAGGCCCGCTTGTTCAGGTCGTTGATGTGCTCCTTCATGTGGTCCGCCATGCGCTTGAAGGTCTTGGTCAGCACGCCGACCTCGTCATTCCCGTTGTAGTCCAGCGTGAAGTCGTAGTTACCCTGGTCCGTCTGGATCGCAGCCTCGGTCAGCTGTTTCAGCGGCCTGGTAAAGTTCCCCATGAAGAAGTGAATCAGCAGGGCCGCCAACACCAGCACGATCGCCGCGGCAATCAGAATCCGGTTGATCATCTGCTGCCAGTCACCCTCCGTCTCATTCACCGGCACGGAGACATACAGCCGCATCCCGTTCGACAGTTTCAGCCATGCGGCTTCTTTATCCACCCCGTCAAAGGTATAGTTGGTGAACGTGCTTTCGCTCATCACGCCTTCCGGCAGCACCGGTTTCTCGTCCTCTGTCAGTTGGGCCAGGTCAATATGCGGGTGATAGATCAGGCTGCCCTCTGCATCAGTCAGGAACGCATAGCCGTTGTTGTACAGCTTGATGCTCTGCACCTGCTCCGCCATCGTGCTGTGATCGATCTCAATGCCGATCACGCCGATAAACTGCCCCCGGTAATAAATCGGTACATTGTAGGAGATCACCCGTACGTCGTCCAGGCTCTCCGTCAGGTACGGCGGGAGCCATACGGCCTTCCCTGTATACTTTGGCACTGTAAACCATACCAGCTTGCTTGTATCCTGCGTATCGTACTGGGTTATGTCCGTTACCTCGTGCTCCACAAAGTCTTTCCCGTCCAGATTGGTGAACCAGAAGCCTTTCACGTTGCCGCATACTTCCGGATCCAGGCGGTAATAGTAGGTCAGTACGCCGTTGGTCTTCCCGGCAATCTGGTCAAAATAATCCTTTACCCGCTCCGTATGGGCCAGCAGCTGTTCCTCCTCCAGCCCTTCCAGATCCTTTTCCGCGTAGGAAGACATTTTCTTCACGGACTTCTCAACGCTGTTGAAGTAGTAGTCGAGATTCCTTTCCCCCGTCTCGCACAGCAGCAGGAGCAGCTGGTCACTCTTCCGGTGCTCCGTGTTCCGGATGAACAGCACGCTCGTCAGCGTGACGACAACCACGGCAATCACCGTGATGATCAGGGTCATCAGCGAAATCTTCGTTCTCAGCGAGCGCATTATTCATCCTCCTTTCCCGCGGGCTGCATTTTCATGATCACCTGCTCCTCAAACTCCGCCGGCGGCAGCGGTTTTGAGAAATAGAAGCCCTGTACCAGCGGGCATCCCAGCTTCTTCAGCATCTGAAGCTGCTCTTCCGTTTCTACGCCCTCGGCTACCACCGGAATTTTCAGACTCCTGGCAATGCCCAGGATCAGTCCCACCAGGTGGGCGTCCTTTTCGTTCTCCCCGATTCGCCGGATGAAGGCCCGGTCCATCTTCAGCACATCCACCGGCATGGCGCTGAGCATGTTCAGCGAGCTGTATCCACTGCCGAAGTCGTCCATCTCGACCACATAGCCCTTCTGCCGCAGGCCTTCCACCACCCGGATAACCTGGTCCGCGTTTCCGGTATAGGCGGATTCGGTCACCTCCAGCTTGATCGTCCCCTGTCCCAGGTCGTTGTAGGCCAGCAACCGGTCCAATGCGCTCTCCAGCGCCGGGTCAAACACGTCCACCCGGCTCAGGTTCACCGACACCGGGATCGTCACGCCGTAGACATCCCGCCACCGTGCCACCTGCCTCGCTGCCTCGGCCCATACGTACCGGTCCACCTCGCCGACCTTGCCGCTCCGCTCAAACAGCGGAATAAAATCGTTCGGCGGGATCATTCCCAGTTCCGGATGGTTCCACCTTACCAGGGCCTCTGCGCTCACCAGCTTCGGAGGGTCGCACTGGATATCAAACTGCGGCTGGTAATGTACTTCAAATTCGTAGCTGTTCAGCGCCCTGTGCAGGTCGCCCAGCAGGCGCTGCTCATAGTTCTCCCGTTCCTGCATCTTCTGATCGAAAACGATCAGGTGCTCCTTGTAGCTGTCCTTTGCCATGCTGCAAGCCGTGCGGGCCCGGTCGAACATCTGCACCGCTTCCATCCCCTGCTGCCAGGGCATCACGCCCATCCGCAGCCGGATACCCGCGGAAGGCGCCAGCTCGTCGATCTTACCCTGCAGCCTGTCGTACAGGGGATGCCAGTCTTCCCTGTGCGGGCAGTACAGATCAAACCGGTCCGCCTCGAAGCGCCCGGCGATGCCGCCGGCCTCCTTTGCTGCCGCGTGGATCTCATTGCCCAGCGTCTTCAGCACCAGGTCGCCGAAGCCGCGCCCGTTTGTCGCGTTCACGCTGTGGAACCGGTCAATGTTCAGCACCACCGCGTCCATCTGTTTTTCCGGATGCTCCCGCTGTATGCGTCCCGCATACTCCAGGAAATAATCCCGGTTGTACAGCCCCGTCAGTTCGTCTGTCTCCGTCGCGTGGATCAGCTTCGCGGCCCGCCTGCCCCTGCGCATGCTCCGGATCATCAGGAACAGAATCACTGCCAGGAGCGCAACGATCACGCCGATCACGATCCAGACGTTTTCCCGGATGAAATCTCCCAGGGTAGTCTTCGCGTCCTCCGTCATATAGCGGCTCAGTGCCGTATTCACCGCCGCCTCCGGCACCAGGTCCGCCACCTTCGCCAGGATGGAATACATTGCAGGCTGTCCGCTTGCCACTGCAAAGCAGTATTCCAGTTCCTTGCCCGTAGACACCGTGGTCAGTCCCAGCCGCTCGCACTCCCGGGCGATGTTGTTGTACCGGTAGCTGCTGATCAGAACGCAGTCCGCCACGCTCTTTGCCACCGCCTGCAGGCATTCCGCCGTTGTCGGGTAGTAGACCGTCCGCCAGTTGGGGAAATAATCCTTCAGCGTGCTTTCGTAGTTCGGGTTCCCCTCGTTCACCGCAACCACGACATGCTCCCGGTCGCCGAAAAGCTGCAGGTCTTTCTGCCGCACCACCGCAAACAGATCCGTTTCCATCAGCTCAGGGGTCAGGCACAGACCCATGTTCTCCGCGTCACCCGGGCTCAGATTCGCCGGGAAAACGCAGTCGACTTCGCCCCGCTTCATGGCTTCCATAGCGGCTTCCGCGGTAGGATAGGCCTTCGGCTCAAAATTGATGTGCGCGTTCATGACGCAGTCGGCCGCGATCTCCAGATAGTCCTTCAGTGCGCCGGTCAGTTCGCCCGTCTCCGGTTCCGTCGCACAGAAGGCCAGATATCCGTCCTGGTATCCGACCCGGATCGTCCCGTGCCCGTCCAGCCATTCCTTTTCCGCCGGGGTCAGGAACGCGTTCGCTCCGCGGGTCACCATGTGCTTGTCAAACAATTCCTGGCTGTAGTACCGGTTTTCTTCCTGGATCCGGGCCAGTGCCGTATCCAGTTCGCCAAGCAGTTCAGGCTGATTTTTCGCCACCGCAAAAAAGTAGTCGCTGGCTCCGATCCGGCAGATCGGTGTCGGCCGGTCCGGCTCTCTCGCCACGCCGGCCGTAAAGCTGTCCACCGTTACATAGGCGTCCAGTTCGCCTCGCTCCAGCATTCTGAGGGATTCGTCCTCGCCGCATGTGACCTCGACCACTTCGCTCTCCACCGCGTGGGCTTCCGCCCACTCCCGGTAGAACCCGGCCTGTACGCTTCCCGCGTTCACGCCGACCTTTTTCCCGTTCAGCGTCGTATAGTCCGTCGCAGTGATTTCCGTGTTGGTATTGGCAACAAACAGGTAGTATTCCTCCGCGCCCATCGGCAGGGAGGGGAACAGCATGACATCCGCCCGCTCCGGCGTATAGCTCACGTCACTCATCAGGTCGATCTCGCCCCTGATCAGCATCTGCAGCAGTTCGGACCAGCTGCCCTCCACGTATTCATACTTCCATCCGGTGTAAGCGGCGATCTTTATCTGATATTCGTACGCGTATCCGCTCCTGCGCCCCAGGCTGTCCGTCGAGCAGAAAGCGGACTCGTACCAGCCGACGCGCACGACCTTCTCCGCCGTCTCCGTCTCTCCGGCAGCAGCCGGCAGCAGCAACACCGTCAGCAAAAGGCACAGCAAAAGACATGCAAGCCGTCTGGCACACATGCACCGGGTTTTCCCTGTAGTTTTCGCGCAACTCATCATTTTCCTCGCTGGGACTCCTTGTTTCGTTGGATGATGGGGTTTTCTGAGATCCTGTCAGCAATAACCGTTATCCTGATAAGTATATCATAGAATGTACATTTGCAAAACCATAGATGTTGCTTTCTGAACGATTCCCGGCCACAGAATATGGATCCTCTGCCGGGCAGGCGCCGCGTTCCCCTGTCTGGCGGCTTTCCCGCTGTTTATTCCGCCTGCTTTGCGGCAGGATCCGGAATAAATGAAAGTTGTTCCCCGATCTCATTCCCGGCCTCGGCCCGGCGAAGCTGATCGAAGTATTTCCTGTGGGTTTCCTCCAGGATCGTCCTGTAACCGTTGTCTCCGGTCTTGTCGAGGGTTTCCAGGAAAAGGTGTTCCCTGGAGGCCAGTTCGGGATGGATGCGAACCAGCGTAGCCATTCCCGTATTGGAGCAGGTACCGGCAACCCGCTTGTATTCCGCCATCAGGTTGGAGAATATCGCATCCGCCAGAAGAGAGCATTCCCCGGCACTCATCCGGTTGAAATGGTTCCGCGTCATCTCCCCGATCAGATCATTCACCACGTGAACTTTCGGCTCGATCGCTGATGCAGCTTCCTCGCTGCTTTCGACAAAGGCCTTTTCTGCGTCGTCCAGGAGATCATTTATCAGTTCCTGAAGAATGCCCAACTCCTTTTTGCAGGTGTCTGAAAAGCTTGTGTTGTTCACAGACAGTTTTGTTGCGATATTGGAGATATTGACCGCCTGGTCACCCAGGCGTTCAAATTCCGTGGTGACTTTATAATATTGGTTCAGCATGGAAACATGAAGGTCGCTCTTGAGATGCGGCAGCAATTCGACCAGATAGCGGCTCAGGTGATCCGTCAGCCGGTCAATCTGCATCTCCTCCGCATCGATGATTTCCTGCCTCGCCGGATTGTATTCTTCCAGCTGCTGCTGCGCCCGCTCAAGATTCCCCCGGGAAAGGCTGAACATCGTCTTCAGCATATTATAACAGCTTTGAAGTGCCAGTGCCGGCGTGGAAAAGAACACCGGGTTCAGCGCCTTGATCAGTTCTCCGTGCGGATCTTCCTTCTCCTTCTCCTTCCGGACAATCCGGCCGCTGAGTTTTTCATAGACAGGAAGCAGCGGGAACAGGCAGATCGCACAGCCCAGATTGAAAATCGTATTTGTATTAGCGATCATGCCGGAGTTGACAGTCTGATCCCACAGCCCGTCAAGCAGGCCGAGATGATGGATGACCGTAATCACAACCAGGACCAGAACGGTTTCGCTCAGATTAAACAGAATGTTCACAACGCCAACCCGTTTTGCTTCCCGGTTTGCACCGATGGAACATACGATAGCCGTCGTCACGCAATCGCCGAGATAAATCCCGACAATCACAGAATAGATCGCTTTGAAAGTGAGAAAACCGCTGGCTGAAAAAGCCTGAAGGATACCGATTGTCGCGGAAGAACTCTGCAGCACAAATGCCACGCCGGCGCCGGTAAGATACCCGAGAAGCGGATTGTCCCCCAGTCCGGAAAACAGCCGTTCCACCATGCCGGATTCCTGCAGTGCCTTGACGGCACTGGTCATATTCAGCAAGCCCGAAAACAGAATACCGAAGCCGATGGCAATATTGCCGATGGACTTGGAATTGCGGAATAATCTGGTCATAATCAGAATAATCCCGATAATCAGCGCGATGGGCGCAAGGGTGGACGGCTGGAAAAAGCGCAGGAAAGAAGAATCTCCCGAAGCGTTCAGATCCAGCAGGCGGATGATTTGTCCGGTAACTGTCGTGCCGACGTTGGCCCCGATAATAATACCCAGAGACTGGCGCAGGGACAGGATACCCGCCCCCACAAGGCCGGACGTAATGACGATGGTCGCCGTGGAAGACTGAATCAGAGCGGTGATTGCAACCCCGAGTACGAAGGCTTTCAGCGCGTTATCGGTCACTTTCTCCATGACTGTCTTGAGTGTTCCCGAAGAGTTTTCCTTCAGAGAATCGCCCATCAGACGCATGCCATAGAGAAACATGGCCAGGCCGCCGAGCAATGAAAGAATATCAAAAAAATTCATAAAGCCTCCGTGTAATCAGCATCAATCTCAGGTTCTCTCCGGGAGAGATTATCTCTCCACAGCAGGTCACAGGGTTTCCCCGAGAATCAGGCTTACGGTATACATTTCAAGCTGCTCGAACTTTTTTTCTGCAATCAGTTTGTTGGCATAATCATAGTCGTATTTTTTCACCTTCTCTTCCATAGCCTTAAAGATCGCCAGGGAATTCTTCAGGTGTTCGTAGCTGTCTTCGTCAGAGGTCGTACGCATCGCCTTGACATCCAGACCCACATATTCGCCTTTGGAACCGTAATTGTTCTCCACCAGCACCTTCACCTGGTTAAAGGCTGACCGAAGATTCTCAACGCCGAAAGCCTTGTCCTGGTCATAGCGGATGCCGTTCTGGTCATTCAGGTGCACGGTAAACAGCTTGTCAAACGCCAGCGCGAAGCCGATCTCATTGGCGGGATCCAGTCCGGCCAGAATCGCATGGGCAGTCTCCAGATTGGCGCCGACCCGTTTCGGATCGATCGTGGCAGCGGAAATCCCCATCACATGCCCGACGGTTCCGGCAAAGGAGCGGTCTATCGGCTCGTTGGGTTTGGGTTCGATGCATACACGGATTGTTTCATCATAACGCAGCATGTTGTTAATCGCTTCGACCAGCTGTTTTGTCGCCGTCACAGGGCTTTTGGCTTCCGCGCAAAGCGTACCCTCCCGTGCCAGCCACAGCACAATCAGGTCGCATCCCAGTTCCCGGGCAATATCAATGGATCGGTATGCACGCCACATGGCGAATTCGCGGTCTTCTTTACTGGTCGAAGTAAACCCGCCGTCGGTCGTATGCGGATCCATCCACAGCCGCGGTGCAACAAACTCCGCCTTCAGATCGTACTTGTCCAGCAGCGCCTTTACTTTCCGGGCTTCGGCTTTGATTTCCTCTTCCGACAGATTGTTCATGTTCGGAACAACATCATCGTCATGAAACTGGACCGCGTCAAAACCGAGCTTCCTGAAATTTGCAAATTTGGTCTCAAGATCAATGGCATTCCGGGTCTCAGGTCCATAGGAATCCGCACCGGTATGAACATTCCAGGGCCCGACGGAGAACTTGAATTTTGACATATGGATAACCTCCTTCAATATATTCACAATTTGTTACCACTCTAAAAACCCATTATCTACTCCCTCTTCAGTTCCGGATATTTACGGTAAAAATTCCCCTTGTCCCGGTACATCTGTGCGTCAGCTTCCGACATCGCATCCCGCAGATCCATCCCGGGCTGCAGAAGGCAGCCGCCCGCGGCAAAGCTGACATTCTCAAACAGTTCGGCTTTTTTTCTGATCTCGGCAATCTTTTCCTGCAAATCCTCTTCCGTTGTATCATGCATCAGGATCAGAAACTCATCCCCGCCCGCCCGGAAGATCTCCGCGCCGACAAAAGTACTCTGCAGGATCACGGCCGCGTTCTTCAGCAGCTGATCGCCGGCGACATGGCCCAGATGATCGTTTGTGTATTTCAGCCCGTTCATATCAGCGAACACGACGCCCATATGTCCCGGAGTCCCGTCCGGGTTCCCGCAAAGCTCGGCAATCCGGTCATTCATGGCGTTCCGGTTCATCACGCCGGTCAGGACGTCTGTTTTGCTCATTGTTCTGAGCTGCTCGATAAACAGATTGTTCGCAATCTCCGACGCAACAAAATAGGTGGTCAGTTCCAGCGTGTCCCGAATATGTCCGGCTTTTTCCGCCTGGAAGTTCGCCGCATAGAGATAGCCGAGCAGCCGCCCTCTGGAGTGAAGAGGGAACAGCACCAGGCGTTCCACTCCGGCATCCGTTAAGGATTTATACCACGCCGGGTTCCGTTCCCGGATCAGTTCCATTTCCTGCTCATTGCTGATGATGAGGCAGAAACTGCCCCTGAGAGTATCCGGCCAGGTCTCAGACAACGCATAAAAATCGTCATCCATATAATTGTCCATCCATGGGAGAACGGACCCGTTCGCCCTGGCCTGGGCGAGTACGGAAATCTTCCGCCGGGCCTCGTCTGTAAGCAGGATGCAGCAGAACTCAGCGTCACAGATTCCCCGGATATCTTCCATCACTTCCTGCGTAATGTCCTGAAACGGCTTGTCCTCCCGCAGTTTAATGCAGGTACCGATGATGTCCATCGCGGTTTCCTGGGAAATATTCAGGTTGCTCAGGTTGCCATCCTTCTTCGGAATCAGTACCTGCGTGTACGTGCAGTAACCGATATCATCCCCGCCGCTTTCCAGCGGCATCAGGTACGCCATAATATCGAAAGGATAGCGGGGCATATGTACGCAGTTATGAAGCGGCTGCTTCTGCACGGCAACACGAAAACAGACATCCTCGAAATTCAGGTCTTTCGGGATGTAGCGCGTGTATTCGCTGTTCGGGACGAATTCCACTTTTTTCTCGTTGCCGACATCCACCGCTCCGCCGGCCAGTTCCAGGGAATCCAGGTATTTCTGATTCCCGGTCACAATGCGGACCGTCCCACAGGTCCCGTCCGGCTTTTTTTCAACGGACAGCACGCAGGTCATCGGATCAAAGTGGTCAGTAAAGGCTCTCCAGTCCATAAGACCGCCTCCAAAGCAAAGGTGATCGGTTGTCTCGCTGCACGTTGAAATTATACATTCACAGCACTGTTTTATCAAGTAAAACAGTCGGATCAGATTGTTATTTGGGTGTTGACATACGTCCCGGTGTCTGTTATAATCCCCCTTGCGGCTAACGCCGATGGGGAATGGTGTAACGGCAGCACCTACGACTCTGACTCGTATTGTCTAGGTTCGAATCCTAGTTCCCCAGCTTTTTTTGGCTCCGTTGTCTAGAGGCCTAGGACGCG
>Ga0265298_10003855_pt1 | contig 19518 bp, 10 predicted proteins | sample AusTroGonzalo_MG_3_FD_193486 | JGI IMG/M metagenome (GOLD analysis project Ga0265298, IMG submission 193486) | Bovine rumen microbial communities from tropical cattle in Woodstock, Queensland, Australia - Gonzalo_01 | ecosystem: Host-associated > Mammals > Digestive system > Stomach > Rumen ... | reverse complement strand
CCGACCTCAAGACCGCAGTGGACCGCACCCCGTTCCACACCTCCTACATCACCAGGAAGCTGGACCTCCCCGCGAGGGATCAGGTCAGGCTGCTGAAGAGGTTCATGAAGGGGATCGGCGCCTACGGCGCGGAGCAGGACTCCAGGGGTTTCTCCGGGTACCTGTGCGAGCTGCTGGTCGTGAAGTACGGCAGCTTCAGGAGGGTCCTGGAGGCCGCCGCATCCGAATGGCGCACCGGCACCGTCATCACCATCGAGGGCGCCGGCGATAGGATCAGGTCCCCGCTGGTGGTCTACGACCCCGTGGATCCCAGGAGGAACGTCGCTTCCGCTGTGCACAAGGACACGCTGGCACTGTTCATCTGGGCCTCCCGCTGCTACCTCGCGAACCCGTCGGAGGACTTCTTCTTCCCGCCGGAGAGGAAGCCCATGACCTACGCGGAGCTGAAGGCCGCCGCGGACATGCACGGCACCAGGATCATCATCGTCAAGTTCGACAGGCCGGACGTCCTGGAGGACGTCCTCGCCTCCCAGCTGTGGAAGACCCAGTACGCCATGGAGAGGAAGCTCGACGAGTTCGAGTTCAACGCCATCCGCGCCGTCCACACCATGGACGACAGGGAGATGACCGTGGCCCTGGAGATGGAGAGGGACAGGGTCTCCAAGACGCACAAGCACCGCGGGCCCCCGGTATGGGTGGCCGACGCCTCCCTGAACTTCATCGACCACTGGAAGGACGCCGCCTACGGAGAGCCGTTCATCGACGACGGCCTGTGGGTGGTCACCGTGGACAGGATGTACACAGACGCTGCCCAGATGCTCGTCAACGAATCGTCCAATGCGGGCATCGGCAGGGACATGGATCCCTCCACGATCAGGGTCATGAGGCACGAGGATGCCCTGGAATCGGGCGACAGGGGCATCCTGACGGACCTCCTGAGGCCCATGTTCCCCTGGGAGCACCGATTTTGCCGTCGGGTTTATAACGGGGTTCCCCCGTAGGGTGTCCCAGTGGGCCTGTGGGCTAGCTTGGTATACTTGTGGCTTTGGGAGCCATCGACTCCGGTTCAAATCCGGGCAGGCCCACCAGTTCGATATGCCCATCAGCATGATTTATTTTGATCCGTTTCCGTATCTGGCTCTGATCATCCATCGCCTTGTTCCTGAAAATCCGGAATTCAATTCCGTTATTTCAGAATATATAAACAATTCGATGCCCACCGCCAGTAATGATGGAATGAGCCGTCTACGGCACAACGCTCTGGCTGTGCAGTCCGAAATCATTGTCGTCATAGTAGCCGCAGGATGTGGATGTCGCGCCCCTCGCTTCGATATGCGCTCCAGCAGCAGCCCGATCTCCTCATCGGTCATCCCGGCCTGCCCCTTCAGGAAGCTCTCGGTTATGGCCTTCGCATCGAACTCGTAGCCGTCGATGACGCTCCAGTCGAAGTGCTCCGCCGCGCATCAGGTCTCGGAAAATGCCATCCATCAGCCAGATGGCGTATAGGGGCACTGTGACCACCTTTCCGTTCCTGCCGTATCCCTTGTCGGATATCACGGCGGCCGCCTCCGGGTCGTACCTGTCGATGTACTCCTTCAGGCTGGCCGCGCGGTACCTCTTCCCGCTCTTGACCTCTACAGGGATCACCCCGCGATCGGATGTCACGAGGAAATCGACCTCGGCTTCGTTGCCAGAGACCCAGTACGCCTCCCCGGCGTGCCCGTAGGATGACATCTCGCACATCGCAAGGTTCTCCATGAACCCACCAAGGAATGTCTCGTCCAGCCTGTCCTCCATTATGTGGGATGCGGAGACCCCGGCCTTGTGCCTCATTATGCCCACATCCATCATGTAGAGTTTGAACAGGTTGTCCGAGAGATGCGCTCCCAGGGGAATGCCGACCCTCTCCGTCCTGCACAGCTTGTACACCATCCCGGCATCCAGTAGCCACTGGAGCGCGTCCTCCAGCTCGGCGGACCTGGCCCCCTTTACCGCATGGCCGAAGAAGAACCTCCTGTTCTCCTTGGCCAGCTGGGACGGTATGGAGTCCCATATCATGTTCACCTTCTTGATGTCCTTGTCCGGGACGTGCTTCATGAAGTCGAGTTTGAACGAGTCTGCTATCTCGCGGTGGATGCGGTCCACCTCGCCCATGTTCCCGGTCTCGATCCATTTGGAGACTGCCTCCGGCATGCCGCCCACGGCCAGGTACTCCTTGAACAGGGATTGGAGCATGCCAGACGAATACGCATCCGGCACCCCTGCATCCATCACGGCTCCGTACAGCCTCGGATTGGCCGCGCGGAGGAATTCCCTGAAGCTCATGGGGCGCAGCTCCGCGAAGGACACCTTGCCCACTGGGAACGATCCCTCGCCCTGGAGTCCCAGCAGGGATCCGGCGCATATGATGTGGTACTGCGGCGCATCCTCGTAGAACGACTTCAGAGACGTCATGGCGCGCTCGCATTCCTGTATCTCGTCGAAGATGATCAGGGTGTTCTCGGTTATGTCCATGTCCAGATGGATGGACAGCGACGATACGATTCTCCTGCAGTCCAGGTCCCCGTCGAATATCCTGCACAGGGACTCGTTCCCCTCGAATTTGCAATATGCCACATCTGAGTAGTTGCAGGCTCCGAAGTACTTCATGATGTAGGTCTTGCCGCACTGCCTGACACCACGGATTATCAGCGGCTTGCGGTCTTCCGATTCCTTCCATCTCAGAAGTTCTGGATAGATGTCCCTGTCCATGGGCTATAGACAGCATACATACATATAATGTTTTCATTTATGCAAAATGTACACGTAATTATTGTGAATTTCCAACATTTTCAATATGTAATCTTGCGCAGGCCTTCATTCCAATTCAGATGCCGGACGTCCCAGCGGAATGATACGGAGTAAAGGGTTTCGGCGGACGGCCCCCGGGCCGTCCGCCTCGATGGTCATCAGGAAGCCTGCCTTCCGCGCATCCACATCAGCGCGACGAACGCGACGGCGCAGACGAGCACCGCTATGCCGGCGGAGATGGCCACGTTCTTGAGGCTGGATCCGCCGGACGAGTGGGGCACATCGTGGAGGTATACCTCGTAGCCGCAGTCGCAGTGGTCGTAGACCTTCTTGTCGTGCTCCACCTGGGTGAAGGTGTGCATCGGGAACGCGAGGCTGGCCGTCGTCCCGTTGGGGAGCGTCAGCGATACCTTCCCGTCCGCATCGTAGTACAGGTTCTGGCTCACGGGCCCGGAGGCGAGGGCCTCCTTGTCGCCGCTGACCGTCAGGCCGGTGGTCCCCGCGGGGACGGTGGCGCTGTGCTTGGCATCGTCGACCACGACGACGTAGACGTTGTCGTGGTACCTGCTCTTGTCGATCTCGGCGTCGAGGCTGTACAGGTTGTACTTCAGCCCGCTGAACGTGTAGATGCCGCCGTCGATTGTTCCCGTGAGGGTCTGGTCGCCGGACGAGAGTGTCAGTTCCATGCCGTCTGGCCCGATGAAGGTCACCTGGCCGGAGGCGGTCAGGTGGAAGTCGAGCACGTACGTCCCGAAGTAGAGGTCGTTCCCGATCATGTACGTGTAGTACCTCTCCTTGCCGGAGTCGCCGGGCATCTCGATGTTCACGTTGGTGCCGCCGAGGTTCTTGACGATGAGGCCGGGGACGTGCTCGGTGACGTCGATGGTGGTGATCCCGTGGGATTCCCCGAGGGCGCCCACGCTGGACACGGGGGCCTCGCCGAAGTCGATGACGGCCTCGCCGGTGAGCATGATGTCCCCCTCGACGTAGACCCTGGTGAAGTCCGCGTCCACGCCGATGAGCATCGTGCGGCCCTGGCCCATGATGAGGGTGGCCGCCTTGTCGTCGATGGCGAACGTGGAGGATTTCCCGTCCTTGTCGACCATCTGGTGGATGGTGTCGAGCTTGTAGCCCGCCTCCCATATCATGTCGCTGTCGATCACGTAGCTGGTCACATCGGCAGCTCCGGGGACCTGCGTCGTGTAGTACAGGATGTAGACGGTACCGCCGGATCCTGCGGACTTTATCGCGTCCTCGAGGCTCGAGTAGCCGGTGTAGGACTCGGCGCCGGTCTTGACGTACGCCATCATCTCGGAGCTGGCCTCCAGCTTCGCGGACAGCCCGCCGGGCTGGATGTTGGCCTTGAACCCGGCCGCCCTGACGCCGACCCTGTCGTTGAGGGAGACCTTCTCGGATGTGATGAACTCGTAGTCGCATCCGTCCTTGAGCTTGTACACCTTGCCGGCGGAGGTCTCCACGGGGATGGACCAATCGGAGATCTTCTCGAACCCTATGGAGAGCCTGTACATGGGCACCTGGCCCATGATCTTCACCTTCGCCACGTCGGCGCTGGTTCCCATCCCTCCGCCGAGGGTGATCTCGGCGGTCGCGATGACGTCGTGGATGGTGAGAGTGTATCCGCCGTCCACGGCGATGCTGCCGTTCAGCACGGCCTGCATGTTCGCCACGGCGGGGAGCTCCAGGATCTTGCCGTTGTCGTCCATGTACTTGCCGTCCACGTAGTATGTGGAGAAGTTCCCGTCCGTGACGCGGACCACGGTCTTGAGGCTGAGGTTCTGGGACAGCTTCACGGTCCCGGTGTGCTCCACGGCGGCTTTGCCGCCGGAGTACTGGGGCTGGTAGCTGAGCACGTAAACGGTGTCGGTGTCTGCCAGATGGGCGACCGCCTCCTCCATCGTCTTGTAGAACTGGAAGCCGCCGTTGGTGAACGTTCCGAACGGGGCGTCGACGGTCTTCATCAGCCCGACGTTGTTGTAGTCGATGGCGTACGCGGTGTAACCTGCGGAGCTGACCGCGACCCAGTCGGCGGGCAGGCCGGTTATGAACGGACCGGCCTCGACCCATTCGGCCGGCTTGGCGAACGCGGCCCTGACCTCGAACGTCGCATCGAACGTCGCATGGCCGTCCGAGCCGAAGAACACGGTGAGGGGCTCGGGCTTGATGCCGAGGATCTTCACGTCAGCGTTGATGGTGAGGGGGCTGCCGTCGGTCAGGAACACGTTGCCGTTCATCCTGATCTCCACGGCCTTGTCGACGGTCGTTCCCTTGGGGTTGGAGTTCACCTTGATGATGGCCCCGTCCTTGGCCGCGTCCAGCCCCTTCTGGAAGCTGTTGTACTCGCTCCAGGTCTGCCCGCCGTCGTTGGACACCTCGCACTCGGCGACGCTGCCGGCCACCCTGGCGGAGATGGTGGGCAGGAACCCGATCCTCTTCGCATCCAGGTTGGTGGAGCCGAGCATGAACCACGTCCTGTGGTCCCCGGCCGTGCCGTCGAAACCGGTGAGGACGACGCCGTTGGGGTGTATGGTGTACTTCTTGGTGAGGTCCCAGTCCGCGGGGACGGTGAACGTCAGGGTCTGGTACTCGGAGGCGGTGAGGAAGAAGTAGTGCCCGTACTGGGGCTGCTTGGCGGTCGCGACCCTCTCGCCGGCCTCGTCGTCGTACCATATGGTGGCGCCGCTGTTGTAGAGCCCAGCGAGCTTGCCCTTGTTGTTGAGTATGCCGCCGTAGTCCCCGTAAGGGCTCTTGAACACGACGACGTTCTGCTCGCCCGGCTTGAGGACGGCGTCCGCGCTGTCCACTCCGTTGATCTGGACTATGACGGGCAGGCTCAGGAGGACCTGGTACCTGGTCTGGCCGTTGTTGTCCATCTTCACGATGTTGCGGCCCTCGGTGAGCTTCACGGTCCAGGAGTCGCCGCTCTTGGTGGCGGTGCCCTGGTTGAACCCGGTGATGCCGTTCTTCCCCAGCACGGGGTTGTAGACGGTGACCGTGGTACCGGATGCGGGGGTGAAGGTGAAGTCGTATCCGCTGTCGTTGTGGTCGTAGTAGAAGCAGTCCATGTCGCAGTCTATCGGCCTGTCGCGCCCCTCCTTGCCGATGCCGGGGTCGAACATGGTCATGCCGGTGTCGAAGGTCGGCTCCTTGCCGACGGTGACGACGAATACCTGCGTGAGCTCGGGCCATGTGGCGCCGTAGAACTTGTCCTCCTTCACGTGGAGGGTCATGGCCTTCATCCAAACGGTGACGACGACGGTCCCCTCCTTCAGCCCGTTGATCTTCCATGTGGTCTCGCCCTCCCCTCCGTTCTCGATCGAGATCACATCGGAGACAGCCTTGCCGCTGAGGTCGGTAATCTTGTAGACGATCTCCGGCTCCAGGAAGCGGTTGCTCATGGTGTCGGCGACGGCCTGCCACTGGCGGTAGACCATCATGGGGGTCTGCTGCCCGACGCCGATGTAGACGTTGTTGGAGAGGGTTCCGGAGACCAGTATGCCGCTGGTGTTGTCGCCCTCGGTCCTCTTGACGGTCCTGTCCACGTAGAGCGAGTCCTTCCCCTCGGGGTGCAGCTGCTCGGTTGTGACGGTCTTCCTGATCTCGGTGTTGGATTTCTTCTCGAAGAGGTCCTTGTACGTGACGCATCCGTCGCCGGTGACGATCGCCCCGTACCAGCTGTTCGGCAGGATGTAGACGTACGTCGTCCCGCTGCTGGTCTTCTCGGTCCTGAGGGGCTCCACGCCGGTGAACATGTAGTAGTTGTACGACGAGGGCTTCGCGTTCTCGGGGTTGCTGTTGGGCGCCCTGGTGAGCTCGAAGTCGACCCCGTTGGGAACCGTGATGTAGCAGTTCTCGGTCATCTCGAAGTTGGCGGTGACCGTGAGGTCCGAGCTGACCTTGACGGAGTAGGTCGACGACGTCTGCGACTTGTCGTCGTTCCAGTAGGCGAACTTGAATCCGCTGGCGTCCTTGGCGGTGAAGGTTGCGGTCGCGCCCCTCTCCACCTTCTCGGTGAACTCGACGGTCCCTCCCTCCTTGGGGTTGCAGACCACGGTCATTATGCGGGTGTTGTCGTACTCGAAGTTGTCGGAGACTCCGTCGGTGGCGGAGCAGGTGAACCTCTCTCCCGCCCTCTCGGCTGCGGACACCGCGGCGCCGTTCTTCGTGAAGTTGCCGCCGACTGTGTTCTTGGTCTGGGAGGTGAAGTCGATGTACTTCGCCTCCGTGAACTTGGACTTGCTGGCCTTGACCCCGGTGAGGTCCACCGCGTTCGACGAGTCGATGACCAGGTGCTGGGGGTTGATGTTGCTGATCTCCCAGCTCCCGTCGTTCTTCGTGAAGTAGGTCTGGATGATGCCCTTGTTCCCGTCGGGCAGCGCGGCCTTCTGGGTGATGATCAGGTGGGCCAGGTTGCTGCACATCGTCAGGGAGTACTCGCCCAGCACGACGCTGTTGTCGATCGTGAGCGTCACGAGCTTGTAGCCGTTGTAGAACGCGTTGTCCGCCAGCGTCGTGACGCTGGACGGGATCGTGAAGGACGTCTGCGGGTTGTTCAGGGGATAGTTCAGGAGGAGGGTTCCCTCCTTGTTCAGGATGCATCCGGAATCCGACTTGTATGCGGTGTTGCCGGAGGCGACGGTGTAGTTGTTGACCTTCGCGGATGCGAAGGAATCGTCCGCGATCGAGGTGACGGATGCGGGGATCGAGATGTTGAGCTCGCCGCCCGTCCCGATGTTCTGGAACGCCCTGGAGCCGATGGTCTTCACCGACGTTGCGTCCAGGTTGACGGATGTTATCTTGGTGCATCCCTGGAACGCGGCATCGCCGATGGCGGTGAGGCCGCTGTTCAGCTTCACGGTCTTCATCATCGTGCAGCTGTTGAAGGCGTTCGCGGGTATCTCGGCGATCGAGGTCTTGGAGATGTCCAGGCCGGTGATCGTCGCCTTGTTGAACGCGCTCTCCCCGATGCTCTTGACCGAGGCGGGGAGCACGACCTCCTGGTAGATGTTGCTGGTGTCGAACGCGTTGGCCCCGATGGTCTCCAGGGTGTTGGGGAACGTGACCGCGTTCAGCATGCCCGTTCCCTTGAAGGCCGCGTCGGCGATCCCGGTGACCTTGTAGGTCTTGCCGGCGTTCGTGACGCTGGCGGGGATCTCCAGGAGCTGCGATGAGTATTTGCCGGACTCCAGGGGGGCGACGGAAACGGTGTCGGCCCCCGTGATCTCGAAGCGAATGTCGTCGACCGTGAAGTGCTTATCGTCGTCGGCGGACGCCTCGTCCTGGATGGCGAAGGTCGCCGCCACCATTAGGACGGCGGCCACTGCCATCATAGTCAGAATCGTTTTGCTTTTCATGTTCAGTCCTCTCTGTTCCTTGACGATAGATATCTCCAGGCGATGACTGCGGCTATCGCAACCACTGCCGCGGCGGCGACCCATATCCACGGGAATCCGCCGCTCCCTCCATCGTTCGAGCCCCAGACGGCTGTCGCCGTCACCGGCCCATGGACCTGGTATTCCGAACCGACGGCATACCGTGTCCCGTCGATCGTCCATGCGACGATCTTCTTGCCATCCTTGACCTCCGCCGAGTCGGGAAGGGTCATCTTCCATCCGTCGTTGGAGTACAGGGGACCTATCGGGATGGCTCCCCCGTTGGTGTCGAAAGTTATCTTCACGTTCCCGAGGCTGACCGTGAACGAGATGTCCTCCTTCACGGTCACGCTCCTGGTGAGCTCGGTGTAACCATCGCTCCAGCTTATGAGGTGGTAGTCGCCCGTGGGCGTCACCGAGAGCTCGGCCGTGGTACCCACGACGAACTTGCCGGCGCCCTTGTAGGTGCCCGAGCCCTTGGGGTCGATGGTTATCGAGATGATCTTGGTCTCCGCCTTGGAGAACGTCGCTGTGAACTGCTGGTCGCTGGTCGCCGTCAGCATCCTGGTGGCGTTCTTCTCGCCGTCGCTCCATCCCGTGAACTTGCAGTACGGCTTGGGCTCCGCGGTGAACGTCAGGGATGTTCCAACGGCGAAGGTCCCCCCGCGAGGGCTGACCGTCCCCAGCGTCGTATCGCTGGACAGCACCGTCACGGTGACCGCATCCGCCGTGGACCAAACTCCGCCGCTGTACCCGTACGTCTTCCCCGCCCTGGCTGCTCCGGAGAGCGTCGACGAGCCGTCCTTGAGCGTCCCGCCTGTGGTGCTGACCGCTTTGTCGGTCAGCCTCATGAAGCCGGAGACGGTCCCCAAGACATCCACCGAGATCGAATCGGCGGTGTCGATGATTAGCAGGGAAACCTTGGTCCCCTGGACCATGCCGGGCAGCACCCATCCGTTGCCGGACATGTACTTCTTCACGATGCCCGACCCCGACCCTGAGGTTATCCCCACGGTCGTCAGGGACGTGGCCGAGAAGCAGTTGTCGCCCAGGGTGGTCCCGTCGGGCAGGTTGATCTGCGAGAAGTTGGTGCATCCGTTGAATGCGTTGCGCCCTATGCTCTTGACCGAGGCCGGGATGTCGATGGACACCAGCGAGCGGTCTCCCTGGAAGCACTCGTTCCCGATGGACGTGAGCGTGTCGGGCAGGTTGACGTTCTTGAGCGAGAGGCAATTGTCGAACGAGCTGTCGCCCAGTTCCGTCACCCCCTTGCCCAGGGTGATCGTCTCCATCCCCGCGCATACCCTGAAGGCTCCGTCGCCGTAGTGCGTGACGGAGTCGGGGACGGTCACGGTCTTCAGGCTGTAGTTCATGCGGAAGGCCTCGAACCCGAGGTACTCCAATCCGTCGGGCAGGGATATGCTCTGCAGCTTCCCCCTGCTCCAGTTCTCGGTGTCGATCGGCATCCTGAACGCCTCGTCGTAGATGATCTTCAGCGAGGACGGGAGCTTGACCGATTCGAGGAACTCGCAGTACTTGAAGGCGGCGATGCCTATCTGCACGATGCCCTCCTGTATGGTGACCTTGGTGATCTTGTCCTGCTCGCTCTTCTCGTCGTAGAGGAACGCCGAGTCGCCGACGTACTTCACATCGACGTCCTTGCCTCCCACCTTGAGCTTCGAGGGGATGGTGATCTCCGTCCCCTTGAGCTGCCTCAGGACGGTGACGGAGCCGTCGAGCTCGCAGTATTCGAAGGAGCATCCGCTGCCCTCGTGCTTGTACACGGGCAGGACCTCCTTGGACAGCGCCTTGAACGCGGACCAGGACGAGGAGTACCTCTCGAGGTACTTCACCACGGTCCCGGAGGGGACCCCGGAAAAGGTGTCCTCGGCGAACTGCGGCATCGCGCCCAGGAATATGATCTCCTTCAGGGCGGAGCATCCGCTGAACATCGCGGACCCCATTATCTGCACCTCCGCCGGGATGACGAAGGTCTTCACGCCGGTGGACCCGGAGAGGACCCCGTCGTCCATCTTGTAGACGGGGTACCCCTCCAGGCGGCTCTGGACCCTCAGGAAGGAGTCCGTCCCGGCATCGAAGTCGGTCATCTCGCACTGGTACGTCGGGACGGAGAAGCGGAGGTACCTGTACGTGGTTCCGTCGTAGGCCACGGAGGTGCCCTCGTTGTCGGCGCCGTCAGATTCGAGGGGGACGACGGTTATGACCATCGCCGCGACCGCGAGCAGCACCGGTATCCACAGTCCTTTCATGTCGATGCCTCAGTATGCCCAATCGCAGTCGGCGGCGCCTTCCAGGGGCCACGGCGGGGTTATGTATCCCTCGTCCCAGGCGCCGTAGGACAGGCCGGCGTAATCGGTGGTGTCCACGAGGTCCGGTATGAACCAGTGGGCCCCGGTGTCCTCGTAGTACTTGCCGGATGCGTTGTCCCATATCGCCTGCAGGAAGTTGCCTCCCGCGCACTTGTTGACGGACCTGATGAATCCGCTCTCCTCGAGGTCGTGCTCGTACCCGATGCGGTCGAGGGCGTTGATGAACGCCTTCATGACGGGGGAGCCGTTGTCCGCGTATCCCCTCACCCAGAGGCCCTGGACGATCAGATGCTGGTAATCGCTGGCATCCGCCCTGGAGCTGGTGAAGTGGGTGTAGGTGAAGACGTTGTTCAGGTAGAACTTCACCTCCTTGCCGGAGCCGGGCGCTATGGTGTCGCCGTAGTACCACTGGATGTTGTTGGGGGTGGTCCCCACGGAGGGCGCGTTGCCGGAGCCGGCGTCGTTGGCGCCGTGTATGACCGCGACGTAGGAGTAGGTCGAGGGGCTCATGTCGTTGAGGGTGAGGTAGCTGCCGGAGCCGTTCTTGCAGATCCAGCCGCTGCCGTTCCATCCCCACAGGTACAGGTTCCCGTCCTGCGCCCCGTTCATCTCCGTGATCTTGCCGCTGGTGACCGTCACCGACACTCCGAACGTCTTGCACGCATCCTTGAGGGCGGCCTCCATGCTCGAGCCGGATCCCTTCACCCAGATGCCGGGGATGATCGGCTCCGCGTAGGAGGCGTACATGTCGGTGCTCTGGAAGCCGTCGTTCTCGAAGTTGTCCTTGAAGAAGAAGGACACGGTGCCTCCCGCTCCGCCGTTGAACGTGGCGGTGATGGTCAGGTCGCTGGTGACGGTGCCGCTCTCGGGGCTCCATCCTCCGAAGGAGTAGTCCTTGTCGGGTGTCGCGGAGACGGACTGCCCGTTGCTGAAGGACAGGGTCGTCCCCGAGGAGCTCCAGGTCACGCCGGAATCGGCGGTGACCGCCTTCTTGCTGACGGTCCCTCCCGTGCCCGCCATGATGGTGACGGTGTAGGTGGTCGTCTGCGAGGTGAAATTGACGTTGATGGTGACGTCCGAGGTGACTGTACCGGAACTCGGGTCCCATGACCCGAACGCGTATCCGGACGAGGGCTCGGCGGTCGCCGACTTGCCGTCGCTGAACGACATCTTGTTCTGGCTGGAGCTGAACGTCGTTCCCTTGGAGACGGTGATCTGCGAGGGGACCGTCCCCTTGCCGCTGGCGACATTGAACTTGACGGTGCAATCGTCGGGCTTCGCCTGCTCGAACGTCGCGTTCAGGGTGACGTCGCCCGTGACCGTTCCGCTGGACTGAGACCAGCTGGCGAACTTGTAGCCCGTGTTGGGGTTCGCGCTCACCGACTGCCCGTCGCTGAACGACAGGACGCCGGAGCCGGTCGTCTTCTGGGTCCAGGTGGTCCCGGACGCGACCTTTATGGATGAAGCGCTGACGGTGCCGCCACTGCCGGCTGTGAACTTGACGGTGTACTCGACGGTCTTCCCGGAGAACTTGACGCTGATGTTCATGTCGGTGCTGACCTTGCCGGAGCTCGGGCTCCAGGAATCGAACGAGAACCCGTCGGACGGCTCGGCCTTGACCTTCGTCCCGTCGCTGAAGGTGAGCGTGTTCTTGCTGGAGCTGAAGGTCGTGTCCTTCGGGACCGTCACCTTCGCGGGGACCGTCCCCTGTCCGCCGGTGATCACGAAACTGACCTTGCAGAGCTCGACATCCTTCTTGACGAACGTCGCCTTCAGGCTGGTGTTCTTGGAGACCGTCCCGGTCGATTCGGACCATTGGCTGAACTTGTATCCCTCGTTCGGATGGGCCGTCACGGTCTGCCCGTCGCTGAATTTCAGGACATCCGTGTCCGCGGTCCAAGAGGCTCCCGCAGGGACTTTGAGCGAGGTGTGGTTGACTGTCCCGTTCTCGGCCGAGAACGACACGGTGTACCCGCTGGCCCCGCCGTCCCCGGAGGATGTGCTCTGGAGGACCGCGTATGAGCCCGCGCCGGCGGCCAAACCCACCACCAGCACAATCGCGATTATCGCTATCGTTTTCATTTCATATCACTTCCTAAGAACTTTCCATGATCATCTGTTGGAACCGAAATGCACCTCATCGGGATTGCTGTCCCAGCGCGCCCTCTTCGGCAGCACGTAGATCTCCCCATCGACATCCAGGCCTACACGGGAGTCCACTTCGTAGACGTCGCGTATCAGCTGCTCCGTGACCACTTCCTTGGGGTCTCCGATGGTCACGATCTGGCCCTTCTTCATAATCACGCAGAGGTCGCAGTACCTCGCCATCAGCGAGATGTCATGCTCCGCGACCAGTACAGTCATGTCGCTGCGCGCCATGTTCTGGAGATACTCCATGACGTCCAGCTTGTATTTCATGTCCAAGTGGGATGTAGGCTCGTCGACCAGCATCAGTATCGGCTGCTGGACGTACGCCTTTGCTATCAGCGCCCTCTGCCTCTCTCCCGACGAGAGCGTCGAGACCTTCTTGCGGCGGAGGTGGTCGATGCCGAATGTCCGCATGGCCTCGCGGACGACCCTCTCGTCCTCCTCGGTCTCCCACCAGATCTTGTCCACGAACGGGTACCTCCCAAGCATCACCATCTCCATGACGGTCATGCCGAAGGTCTGGCCCGCCTCCGCGGGGACGGACGCCACCAGCTTGGACACCTCGGCGGGCTTCATCTCCGAGATGTCGTTGCCCCCGACGTAGATCCTCCCCGAGGTCATCTGGTGCACCTTGCAGATGCACTTCATCATGGTGGACTTCCCGCAACCGTTAGGTCCGATGAGCCCTACGAGCTTCCCCTTGGGGAGCGAGTAGGTGACGTTGCGGACTGCCTTGTGATCGTTGAACTCCATGCAGAGGTCCTCGATGCGGAGGACCTCGTCTCCGTTCGCGTAGCGCTCATCCGTCATATTCGCGCCCCCTCTTGACGAGCATGTAAGCGAAGATCGGGGTTCCGATCATCGCGGTGATCGCTCCGACCGGAAGTTCGAGCGGGGACATCACGGTCCTCGCGATTAGGTCGGAGAACAGCATCAGGCAGGCGCCGAGGACGATCGACGCGGGCATGATGAGCCTGTGGTCGGTCCCGAGCGCCATCCTGCATGCGTGGGGGATGATCAGTCCCACGAATCCGATGATACCGCAGAACGCGACGCAGATGGCGGTGAGGACGGATGCGATGATCATCATGGTCCTCTTGAACCTCTTGACGTTCATGCCGAGCTGCTTGGCCTGGTCCTCTCCCATCATGAACAGGTTGAACTCCCTGGCCCATACCATCGCCAGCAACGCTATCCCCAGGGCCGGTATCATGACGATCCATGCGTTCTCCCAGGTGATGTTGGCGAAGGACCCGTAGAGCCACCACATGGCGTTCGACAGGTTGTCCTTGGCCATCGACAGGAACACGGTCTGCACCGACGATAGCGCGAATCCGACTATGACTCCCGCCAGGATGTAATTGGATGCCGACCCTCCCGATCCCTCGGCGACCCCCATGGTGATCCCGAAGGCGATGAGTCCTCCGACGATCGCGGCGACGGGGATGATGTAGAGGGTGTTGTCCCCGATGAAGGGGATCGAGACCCCGAGCGCGACCACGGCGACCGCGAAGCAGCCGGCTCCGGACGACACTCCTGTGATGTACGGGTCGACCAGCGGGTTCCTGATGATCGCCTGATACATGCAACCAGCGACCGCCAGTCCGGCGCCCACTCCTATGGCCGCGATCGCACGCGGCAGACGCGACTGGAAGATGTACAATTCCACGGTGTTGAGGTTCTCGCCGCCCTTGGCGATGGCCGAGATCATGGATGCGATGGCCTCGTTGATGGGGACGATTCCTCCGGCGGATATGGATATCGAGATGAGGAAGGCGACGATGGACATCACTATGCCGAAGGCGACGATGAGTCTGAACCTCCGCTTCTTCACGGTGAGCTCGCTGACGCCGTCGTCCAGGTCCTCGTCGCGCCTGCTCGCGGGCTTGATGAACGCCGCTATGGACTTCTTCTTGGGCTTAGGCTCCTCCTCCGGCTCCTCCTCGTCGATGTCCGACGCGGGCACGAAGTACGGCGCGGCCTCACCCTGCCGGGGCTCTGGCCGGGCGGCCATCCCCGTAGAAGGCTCGCTCGGAGCCTCCGGCTCCGCCGCGGCGGCTTCCGACGGGGGCGCCTGCTCAGCGACGGGCTCCTCCCGGGCCTGGGGCTCGGGCTGGGCCGCGGCTTCCGCCTGAACCGGCGGCGCCTCCTCCCTCTCATGCTGCACTGGTGCCTCATGCTCGGGCTCCTGAATCGCCTCCGCGGGGGCGGCCTCCTCAGGCTTGCTCTTGGGAGGCTCGAAGTCCTCCTTCATAGAGCGGTATCCCTTGCGCACCAACTTCCAGAATCCTTCTTTCTCGGACATGGTACACCTCAATAATACCTCACTAGGGCGACGATCGCGGCGATCACCAGGGTTATCAGCAAGGCCCATGACCAATGCCAGAATCCGCCCGGGAGGATTATCTCCCCGTCTCCGTCCCATTTCTTTCCTTCCGTTTCGGAAATGCAATAAACCGCTCCGTAGTCGTTAGCGGCGTAAATCTTACCATCGATGACCGTCGGCGCGGCCATGGAGTATGACACCTTGGAATAGGGCTCGAGCTTGATGGACCAAACCGTCGATCCGTCGCTCACCTTCAGGGCGACGATGTGCCCCCCGTCGTCGTAGAAGCCGGCCGAGTACTCGGAATAGTAGAGCAGGCCGTCGGCCACCGTCATCCTGGACCAGATGTAGTTGGACTTCACCTTCCAGACGGTGTTCCCGTCCTTGTCCAGGCGGTATACCCCGTCCTCCGTGAACTGGGGGTCCGTGTCGACGGTGGGCCTGGTCGACTTCATGGCGTAGACGATCATCTCGCCGTTCCCCACCGGGACCGTGCCCTGCGTGACGCCGCCGGTCCTCCAGTAGCAGTCCTTCCCGCCGGGCCCCTCGCCCGTCTTGGCGTCCACGCAGACTATGTGCCCTATCCCGGGCGACATCGCGCCGTCGGTGCAGGTGACGACCAGCCTGTTGTCCCCGATGTAGGTTATCAGGTCGACCGCCCCGGGCGTGTTGGGGACGCCGGTGTTCTTCTCGTAGAGGGCGATCAGCCTCTTCTCCCAGATCGATTCCCCGGTGGACGCGTCCAATGCGATGACGTATCCCTCGTAGTTCCCGACGTAGAGCATCCTGACGCCGTCGACGTCCACGATGGTCGGGCTGTAGTAGTAGAAGCTCCCGCGCGTGCCCGTGTACTTCCCGTCGACCACATCGGACGGCGGCACGTACTCCCAGAGGCGCTCCAGGCCGTCGTGCGACACGGAATAGGCGAGCACGCGCCCGTCCGAGGTCGCGAAGTAGAGCGCACCGGAATCGTAGACCGGCGAAGTTCCGCCGTTGATGAAGGTCCTGCCCGTCCATACGGGCATGCCCCTCTCGTTGAGCGGCGGCGCATGGAGGACCTCCTCCGTGTCTATGAGCTTCCCGGTGAAGCGGTCCAGGAGGTACAGGTCCATCACCGTCTTCCCGTCCAGGCTGTGGGATGTCGCGGAGTTGATCGCGATCATGTCGCCGATGACGACCGGGGATGTGATGTTGTAGCCGTTGTCCTTGACCTCGGGGTACTTCCCCCCTCCCGTCGTCAGGTCGAAGATCCAGACCATGTCGGCGGTGAGCCTGTTGAGGCAGTAGAGCTGCGCATGGGACCTGGAGCCGGACGCGGTGGTCTCCCCGTACGTCGTGTGGTACATCAGGTCGCCGGCGACGATGATCGAGGAATCCACGTAGCCGGTCCTGTAGGTCTTGTACCACTCCACTGGGGTGACCGCCTTCTCGGTGCCGTAGGAATCCGATGCGCCGGAATTCGCGGAATCCCCTCTGAACTGGGTCCACGCCGTGCGGTACTCGGGGGTCTCCACGGGGATCGTGCCCTCGGGATAGAACCCCCAGGCGATGCTGCCGGAGCCCCTCGAGGTGTCGGAAGCGGCCGTCCAGGCCGTCCCGGACCATTTGTACAGGTGCCATCCGCAGACCTGGGTCCCGACGGAGTGCTCCTCCATCTCCCCGATGCGGACGATGCGGCTCCCGTCCTTCTCGAAATCCAAGCTCTTCGATTTGGCGAAGTCCTCTGCCATCGCCACGGCGTCGGAGCCCGAGGCCGCGGTCCAGTAGGTGACGCCGTTGCCCATGTCGATGAGCATGCCGTCGCCCTCCTCGGCGTCCGTCTGCACGGACAGGGCCGCCAGGGACATGACCGCCGCCAGGGCGACGGCCATCGCCACGAGGTATCCCTTCATGATTCGTCCCCCTGATACTTCAAGTAGTTTCTGTAATCGTCATGCACGAACTTGGGCAGCACATCCTTGACATCCAGGTCGTGGAACGCCGTCGGGTTGAGCGCCTTGGCGATCAGCTCCGCCGCCTCGGAGAGGCGGGGCCCGGGCCTGGAGAGGACGTCGTTGGCCTCCCCGGAGAACACGTAGACATTGCCCTTCTGGTATGCCGGGGTCTGCTTCCACAGAGAATCCATGCCGTCCAGCATCGCCTGGTACCCGGCCTCGTCCTTGACCTTCTCGGTGGTCATGACGATCATGACGCTGGGCTGCTTGGCGTAGATCTGCTCCTTCGACACCATGAACCAGGACGGGAAGTCGTCGAAGACGTTGACGCCCCCGTCGGTCAGGATGATGTCGTTGATGTAAGTCTGGTTGCCGGCGGTCCAGGGCGACGGGTCGGTGGAGAGCGTGATGAATGTCCTCATGTTGGTGACACCCGCGATGCCCGCCACGTCGTCGATGACGCGCTTCTCGTTCTGGATCTCGGCGGTGGCATGGTCCGGCCAGCCAAGTGCGCAGGCCGTGACCCAGATGTTGCTGTAGAGGGCGTTGATGTCGGTGCTGTCGAAGAGGACGCAGCACGATATGCCGGATTTGCGGAGCTTGTCCGCGATCGTGACCTGCTGGCCCACGCTGCCGTCCAGGAACACGAGGTCGGGGTTGACCTTCACGATCAGCTCGTAGCTGGGGTCCATGTACCCCCCGGTCTCGGCGATGAGCCCGCCCTGCTTGCGCTCCACGATCTCCTTCGGATAATCGCTGTACACATCGGTGCCCGCGATGTTCTCCAATCCGCCGAGCTCGCATATGGTCTCGGTGATCGAGGGGGCCAGGGACACCACCCTCAGGAGGTTCCCGGTCCTCTTGGACTTCCCTTCGGAAGCGTAGCCGAAGTAGAGGTGCCCGGTGGTATCCGTGGGGGTCACGACGTCCTCGGCGGACGCGGCCCTCGCCCAGCACAGGATGTTCTCGTCCGAGACCTCGAATTCCTTCGGATCCTCTACGACGGCCCATTTGTTGGAGCTGTCCAATTTGTACAGGAGCCACGGCATGTCCTTCAGGGCCATCTTCCCGTCGATGGCCTGGACGGTGCCGTCGCTGTTGTACTGGACCTTGTAGCCGAGCATCCCGCACACGGTGTCGAGCGCATCGTAACCGTTCATTCCGTCCTCGAACGTCATCTCCTTCCATGTGACGTCCCAATAGCCGAAATCTATCAGCATACCGTGGCTGTCGTCGGTGTCGGGCTTCGTCAGCCCCGTCACCACCAATGTGATCGCGACAACAACGATGATGGCCGCAGATATCGTCAGCTTCATGTTCAGGGAATTCAACGTACCACCGAATGTTGGATGTATATGCCAATGTACAGCAGTTCGTATTTAATATATTATTTCCTGGCAGTTGGCTAAATCAAGGGAAAAACAGGGCAAAAATGCCTTATTCGTATCATTTTTACAGAAAATAGGGATTCACGGCCCACAATTCCAGGATGCCTTGACAGTTTCCGGTCAAAGGTGTCGGTTTTCAATACATTTTTGTTGTAATTTGGTATTCTGCAACAGTATCTGGCTGGGGTCTAGAGAAAGAGACTGGTTATCCAAAAACCTCCAGATCTTTCGCCTAAGGGAGGAACGCCATATGCATCCGGCCGCATTCCCCAGGGCGGTTCCTGGGAAGATCCCGACACGCTCCCCTCGGCGTATGTGTTAAGCTATTTTCCAACGACTTTTCCGAAGGGAAGCGTCCTGCCCCTCCTCATCGACCATGCGACGGCACGAATCGGAGGGGGAGGGCATTCGGAGCAGGCCTATGCCGAGGTTCAAAGGCCTAAGCTGATCATGATCCCGCGGCGAGCCTCTCGCGCACCCTCATCAGGACCTTCCCGAGGTTGTTCTCCCCCTTGCCCTGGAAGACGCCCCAGTACTCGTCGCCGCATTCGTTGTTGTAGACGAGCTCCGCATCGCCGGTGGCTATGAGCTTGGCCCCGAGCTCCGGATACTGCGTGAACTTGGCCATCTGGATCTCCTCCATCTGGCCGATCCTGATCTCCTCCCAGCCGGGCTTGGCTATCATCTAATCCGCATACACCCTGACCCTAGCCGGGTCCAGGCCGGCGAAGCGCCTGCCGTCCTCGGGGTCGGCGCACCTGCGCGACTGGTAGGCGGCCTCGCTGCTGAGGAAGGTCATCCCGTCGATCTTCACCCCGATGGGGTACCATTTGTGGAGGAAGAAGTAATCCCCCCAGAACCTGTCTATCGTTTCCATGGTGATATCTCCCGGGCCGAGGCCCGATCGGAAACACCCCGTTGTCGCTATATAAAGGAGATTGGATGTGTAATCCAATTGCGGAAGCATCCGTTCGAAGGGGGAATTCTGCATCGCAATGCGTTTATCTATCTCCTCGGCCATCCTCATATCAGAACTCGGACCCGCTCCCGGAGGAGCGGTAAGGGGTTTTCATCTTAGCAATTCGACTAAGAGCCGAATTGCTTCGAGGACCAGGGCGAGCCTGTCGAGACTGTGGCCCTGGTCCTTGTCATTGTTTGTGGGATACTATGGTTATGTGGTGTTTCTGTTACTTTTCAGCACATAATTGGGGT
>Ga0265298_10003853_pt1 | contig 19526 bp, 13 predicted proteins | sample AusTroGonzalo_MG_3_FD_193486 | JGI IMG/M metagenome (GOLD analysis project Ga0265298, IMG submission 193486) | Bovine rumen microbial communities from tropical cattle in Woodstock, Queensland, Australia - Gonzalo_01 | ecosystem: Host-associated > Mammals > Digestive system > Stomach > Rumen ... | reverse complement strand
TCGGGTTGGTGGCTGCCAAATATTTGTCGATATGCATGTTTTCGACAAGTATTTTGTTGAGGTCGCTGATACTGCCATTAGGGTCTTTCTTGTAATAAGTCTTGAACACTTCTGTCAGGAATTGGTAGTTGGCCTCTCCATGCGGCACGTGATAGTTGCCGCCGAGCGGATATGACAATGCATGAACAGCCCCGACACCTGCGTTTCCGAAAGCGATGCCAGCGAAATTACTTGCTGTAAGCATCTCCTCAAAATGTTCGAAACGATAGTTTTCGCCGACTTCGGCTATTCCGTTGAATACCTTGATAATCATCTCGATAGCCTTTGTGGAAAACAGTTTCGTATATGCGTTGGCTTTAGGTGAGAGGTATGACTCCATGGCGTGGATGAGTGCGTCGATGGCACTGAAAGCATACGGCTTGAAAGGCAGGCCTTTGAGCAGCTCGGGGATAAGCACCGCATGGTCGGCAAGTATGGCATTGTCGGCAAGTCCCATCTTGGTGTGTTTGCTCTTGATCTCGGCGATGGATATGTTGGTGACCTCACTTCCGGTGCCACATGTCGTTGGAACTATTACGAGTTCTTTCTCTTTCACAATCGGGATCTTTTTCTCGAAAGCGTCGGTCACGTTGTCGATGTCTCTCAAGACGAAAATCTTGGAGATGTCGATGACGGTGCCGCCACCGATGCCGATAACACGTTTGAATGTTGTGCCTTTGACATCATGAAGAATGTTGTTCATCATCTCGTCAGAAGGCTCGCCCATGCCATATTTGTCTTGCATCACGAAGGTGCAAGGAAGGTTAAGGGCTTTCATGAACGGTTCGTATATAAACGACTGTGTTATAACGAGGTCGTCTTTCGACAAGGCAAACGCCTCGGCGAACTTTGCGAATGTGTTGTATGTGCTAATGTTGGTTTTTACTGTGAACATGATATTTTATTTTGATTCGAATCTTGCTTCAAATTCTTTCATCAGGCCTTCGCGAAAATCAGGATGGGCTATGTCGATGAGGTTCTGTGCGCGTTCACGCAGTGTCTTGCCTTTCATCTTGGCGATGCCATATTCGGTGACGATATAATCCACGTCGTTGCGTGGTGTTGTCACGGCTGCTCCTTCGGTGAGGAGCGGCACAATGCGTGATACCTTGCCTTTGGCAGCTGTCGAAGGCATGGCCATGATGCTGATGCCGCCTTTCGACAAAGCCGCTCCACGCACAAAGTCAACCTGACCGCCGGTGCCGCTGAACTGCTTCAGGCCGAGCGTCTCCGAGGCCACCTGACCCATCAAATCGACCTCTATGCATGAGTTGATGGAAACCATGTTGTCGTTCTGTCCGATAACCCAAGGGTCGTTGACGTAATCGACGGGGTAGAGGCATACGTTTGGATTGTTGTCGATGAAGTCATAAACCTTGCTTGTTCCCATGATAAATGTTGACACGAACTTGCCTTTGTGCAGATTCTTCTTGGCATTGGTGATGACACCTTCTTTCACCAGGTCGACCACGCCGTCGGAGAACATCTCGGTGTGAATGCCGAGGTCTTTCTTGTCGCCAAGAAACATCAGAACTGCATCGGGTATGGCTCCGATGCCGAGTTGCAGACATGCTCCGTCTTTGATGAGCGAGGCGCAGTTCTTACCGATGTTTTTCTCCACTTCTCCGATTGTCGGGTTGGGTATTTCAGGTAATTTGTATGCGCAAGGCACTATGTAGTCGATGTCCGACACATGAATCTTGTTTTGCGAGCCAAATGTATAAGGTGTCATCTCGTTGATTTCCGCGATGACGGTCTTTGCTTTTTTAGTTGCTGCCTTGGCATAGTCGCACGACACGCCGAAGCTGCAATATCCGTCCATGTCAGGGTTTGACACCGACACCACCGCCACATCCACTGGGAACGCTTCGCCGAGCATTGACGGCACATCTTTGAAGTAACAAGGGATGAAGTCGGCCTGCTGGTCGAGCAATGCCTGACGTGAGTTGCCGCCGACGAAGTTGGTGATATGGCGGAAATGTCCGTAGCATTCAGGCTTCAGATGCGGTCCGTCGCCCAATGTCAGCATGTGATAGATGCGTACGTTGTTGTATTCTTCTCTGTGAGCTGCCAAAGTCTTGGCTATGAGCTGCGGTATGCCCGCTGTCTCTGAAAACACCACATAATCATTGTCTTTAATAGCCTTTATGGCTTTTTCCGCAGTGGTGATGCGGCTTTTATATGTTCCTTTCCAGCTCATTTCTTTTCCTTATTCAAAATAGATTTTGCAAAATTGAGCAGTTCCTCGTCGATGGTCGCTATCACGCGCACGTCATCAACGAGGCCGCCCAAAGCCGCTTTCACGGTGTCTTCTAGGGTTATCATGGCTGATGGACAATTTTTGCACATTCCCTGCATCTCGACATGCAAAATGCCGTTTTTGTAGTCGATTACGGAAATGTCGCCACCGTGAGATTGCAGCCTTGGACGGATTTTCTCATCGACAACACATAAAATTTCTTCCAGTGTTGCACTCATAATTTATTTATTAATAATGTTTTTCGATTCGTCGATCTTTGCGATGACCTTTGCGAGCTCTTTTTTGCTCTCGAGGTTGCCCTGACGAGCGATCATGATACGCTGAGCCTGTGGTGAGCCTGCGCCGTGCATCGATTCGGTGCGGTAGCCTACGGCTGCTGTGCCGAGTGTGAGATTCTCAATAAGACGGAGGATTCGCATACGGTTCTCGGTGCAGGTGTTGCGTGCTCCTTTGAAGTATTTGTCAACATATTTACCGATTTCAGGGCTGCGGAGGTCTTGCTGTGATGGCATAGTCACCATCAGACCGCCAGCGATGTCTTCAGCGAGACGTGCTATTTCGTATGGCATACGTGTGACGTTCTGCTTGCACACGTTGGCGAGCAACAGGTTGATCTGGTAGTTGCCGGCAGGCATCTTCACGCCTTCTGCCGAGCATGCGATACCGCAAGCATACAAGGTCTCGTTGAGATGCATCATCTCGATGAGCTTGTCTTTGATGTGGCTGGCTTTCGGCACGCCATTGTAGTCGGCTGCGAGAGCTGCCGCACCAATCAAAACATCGCCGACACCGACCTTGCAGCCGCCGTAACTCTGACGGTGATAACCTGCGAAACGCTCGACCATCATACCTGCGAAATCCCATTCCTTGCACATGAACACGCGCTCGTTAGGGACAAACACGTCGTCGAACACCACCAAGGCCTCATGACCGCCAAACTGTGAGTTGCCGAGGTCCATGTCGGCATCTTTTTCAAGCTTACGGGTGTCGCAGCTCTGGCGACCGTAAATCATGAAAACGCCTTCTGCGTCGGATGGCACAGCGAATGACACTGCATAGTCCTTGTCTTCCTCTTTCATAGCCACTGTAGGCATGATGAGATGCTCGTGTGAGTTGACAGCACCTGTCTGGTGAGCCTTGGCACCACGCACCACGATGCCGTCTTTTCTCACTTCCACGATGTGGAGGTAGAGGTCCGGGTCGGGCTGCTGTGATGGGCCTAATGAGCGGTCGCCTTTCGGGTCGGTCATGGCACCGTCAACGGTGAGGTCCTTGTCCTGCACCATCTTGAGGTATTCAGTGAAACGTTTGTGGTATTCTGTGCCGTATTTCTGGTCGATTTCGTATGTTGTTGAATATATTGCATTGAATGCATCCATGCCGACGCAACGTTGGAAACATGCCGCTGTCTTCTGACCGCATAAACGCTGCATCTTCACCTTCTTAATAAGGTCTTCTGTGCTCTGATGCAGGTGGCAGAAACGGTTGATGGTTTTGCCAGTTAGGTTTGAAGTGGCTGTCATGAGGTCTTTGTACTCCTCTTTCTCTGCCAATTCGTAAGTCATTGCCACAGAGTTCATCGAAGGACGAATCATCGGGTGGTCAACTGGATTTTCAATTCTCTCGCCCATCAAGTAAACCTTGAGGTTCAACTTGCGGAGACTTTCAATGTACTGTTCTTTTGTCATCATGGCTTATACCAATTTTTAGTTTATTATTTTATTGTAAATCAAATAGTTATGTTGCTTTCGATTTAAAATGGCATACGCCTCCGCAGACACAACTATTCCAGGCCACGAATGACTTAAAATGCTGGGAAAAAGAAGGGGGAAAACCGATGTAATAATCGTATTGTCCTATAAGTAGGATCTGATTATCCTTGATGTAATAATCATAAGACGAAAAGAAGTGCTACTTGACGCTGCTTTTTACGCGAAAGCATAGCCAAACCCAAAGAGGCAGGTCTCCTGGCTCGTTCCACATGTGCGCCTTCCCGAATTGCTTCAGTGACATATTTGCACAAGCCCTTTTTGGAACTTACAGTTGCGCGACAGCCCGCGATTTACACACGGTTCCCGTTTTAATCTCCCGTTATGGGAGAACCTCAATGGTTGCATATTTCAAAGAACATTATCGATAATTGTTTATCGAAAAAACGGTGCAAAAATACAGCTTTTTTTCAAAATGCATTAAAAAAAACTAATATTTTTTTAAAATATTCACATTATCATTAAAAGACTCCGTCTGTGGTCGAGACGGAGTCTCGTGTCCTGCGTTATTAAGAAACGGATCTTATGAGTTAAATTTTGCTTATGCAGGACTCTCTTTGATGGTGAACATTATATTTGAAACAGTTTGACTGTGTTGAAAATAGTCTTTTCCTTGGCTTCGTTGCCATATTTGTCGACATCGACGACGTTGCTTGGGCTGTGGGTGATGCACACTGGACCGTTGAGGCAGCCACCGTCGCAAGCCATGCCTTCGAAGAAGTTTTCTGCTGCCTTGCCTGCCTTGAGTTTCAGAAGGTTAGCCTTACATTCGGCGATGCCGTTCATGGCTATTGGCACCACGCCTTCCACACCCATTTCCTTTGCCACATCGACGATGCCGTGGGCTATGCCGCCCGATTTCGCAAAGATTCGGCCATAGTATGAGGCGTTGTCCAACTCGGAGTCTTCCAGCTGAGTCGTGTCGATTCCACGGGCGTCAACAAAAGCCTGGAGTTCCTCAAACGACATCACACTGTCGATGGCACCACCGGTCTTCTCAAGACGATATTCCATCTTTTTCGAGGTGCAGGGACCGATGAAAATGACTTTGGCTGTAGGGTCGGATTTCTTGATGAAACGGGCAGCCTCCACCATCGGCGACACTGAGCTGGAGATATATTTTACAAGTTCAGGGAAGTTTTTCTCCACGAAACTCACAAACGACGGGCAGCATGAGGTGGTGAGCAGTCTCTTCTCGTTCCACTCGTGTGCCTCACGGTACAGTGTGACGTCGGCACCTAGTGCGGCCTCTACCACATGATAAAATCCTAATTGCTTGATGGCAGTGACCACTTGTGACACGCGTCCGAAACGGCATTGGCTCACGATGGCTGGAGCGATGACCGCATACACCTTGTATCTCGTGTTGTTTTCCGATTTCTTGAGAATGTCGATGATGTCCAGAATCAGCGACTTGTCGGATATGGCGCCGAACGGGCATTTATATACGCATGCACCGCAAGAGATGCATTTGTTGTTGTCAATTGTGGCTTTCTTGTTTTCGTCAATGGAGATGGCTTTCACCTTACAGCTCATCATGCATGGGCGATGTTGCAGTATGATTGCTGAATAAGGGCATGCCTGGGTGCATTTGCCGCACTCGATGCATTTGTCCTTGTCGACGGTGGCTTTGTGGTTGACGATGGTGATGGCGCCTTTAGGGCACACCTCCTTGCAGCTGTGCACCATACAGCCGCGGCATGCTGGCGTGACGTAGATGCCGTCGATAGGGCATTCGTCGCAGGCGCTGTCGATGACCTCTATGACATTGGGATTGTTTTTGTCGCCGCCCATTGCCATTGCGATGCGGTCTTGCAGTATGGCGCGCTCCTTGTAGATGCAGCAGCGCGTCTCGGCTTTCGGTCCTGGACTGAGCAGCTTCGGCACCTCCATGTAGGCGTTTTCCAACCCGCCTTCGTAGGCCCTGCGAATGATCTCTTTTAAAACTTTATATTTCACCAACTGCACGTCGGTGTCAAATACTCTGTTCGATTTCTCCATAACAATTCAAAAACAAGTTGTTAATCATAATTCAGCTCCACTTTCTTGCCCATATTGCGCATGTTATCCGAAATTCTCTCCACCAGCTTCATCTTCATTGTGGTGTCGATAGGCAATCCCTGATGTGCCACGTTGACGTTTTGCCCAACGAAGAACCTGACGTGAGTGGCTTTCTCAAAGAGGAAGTCGGCCAAAAGGGAAGCCCCGTCCTTCTTTGAGTATGTCTTGGGTGTCAAGTCCGTGGTGGAGAGGTATTTCTCGGATAATTCAAGTAACCTTCGGAGTGTAATAACCCCTTCGGTCGTCAGGTCGATGCCTTGGATGTAGCCTATAGGCGGCACATTTTTGTCAGGGAAGTCAAAGCTGGTCTTGACTTCAGTGTTGAGATGCCGCGCCACTATCAGCGAGCTGGTGCCGCCACAAACGATTTTCTTCGTCTCGCCCTCCATGAACCGATCCACATAAAAGTCGTCTTTCTCCTTGTCGACGGGCGGTCCCACCATGATGTTGACATCGGTGCGGCGGCGTATCTTGAGTGCCGCCACGGTGGTGTCGTCGCCCGGCTTGTCGGCATATAGGTCGTTGCAAGCCGATGCAAACAGACATGCCACCGCTCTTGCCGACATCTTCGGTGTGATGTGCTCGTCGAGATGTTTCATGATCTGTTCGCGCTCCCATCCGAAGTTGAGAATCATGCCGATGCCGGCGTGTATCGTGCCATCCGACATAATTATGACGATGTCGTCTTCCGACAATCTCAACTCTGTGCGGAACACTTTTTTGCCGCAGACATGCATCTCAACACGGTCGAAGTTACAGCATTTGCCGTTATGGTAATAGATGGCCTCCGGGTTGTCGAACTCAAACAGGAAGCCTTCTCCTTCTTTGTTGACATGCATGATCGAGAAGGTGGAGTAGGCCACTCCGCGCTCTTTGCACACAGGGAGTGTCTGAAGCAAGGTCTCGACACATTCATAAATGTCGATGTCGTTGGCAGCCATGGTGCATAATATCTTAGAGGTGAGCATCGAGAGGATGTTGGCTTTCACGCCACTGCCCAGACCGTCGGCAAGGACTAAAGTGGTGTAGTCGCCATTGACGCTGCTCGCCACATTGTCGCCACACAGCTCCTCACCGTAATGGTTCAACGAAGTGTATCCGTACTCCAAACATAATTCCATGGTCACATTTTTTTTAGTCGTTTTGAATATTGTCGTTTGCCAACGCTTTCTTCAGTTTCAACAAAGCCACCTTGGTCTCGGCGGTGGTCTCGCCCAACAGCGAGGCAATCTCCTGCGCCACACGCATCTGTTTCTTGATGACGCCGTCGGTGGTCTCGTAGGTCTCCATCTTCACTTTGTTGATCTGCTCCTCATAGTTGACTCTGTCGGTCACATCTTTCATGATGCCGAACAGCACGTTCTGTCCACTCAGATAGTTGATCGACATGTCGAGGTATTTGCCGCTTTGAGGCAAAAACAGCTGCTTGCAGTCAACGCGTCCTTTCTTGTTGTATGCGTTCATAAACTCTAAAGGAGAGAAGAAGTCGACGGCAGGACGTCCTTTGATGTTCTCATCGACGATGCCTAGCAGCTCGCGTCCTTTGTTGTTGATGTCTTGGATCACGAGGTCGGAGTCAAGCACGATGATGCCTTCAGGGCTGTTTTGTATGATCTCAAATGACAGCGACTCGGCGCGTTCTCGCATGTATGGCAGACAGATCTCGATGTCGGCATAGCCGTTATACACCGCCCAGGCCTTCTCGCGGCAGGTGGCGTAGCCGCATGAGCCGCAGTTTAGCTCGTCTTCGGGCTTCATCTTGCCGGTCTTTCTCAAGATGGCCTCGATGTCGCGCTCTGACGCGGCAAGGCTGTGGCTGCGTAAGCGGGGATGGTTGGTAGTCAGGTTGATGTCGAGAGGCGTCTCGTCATGTTTCCCGGTCATCGTGCGCTTTTCTTTGCTCACATATTTACGGATGTCGGCGGTGGCTTTGGTCGAACCGTCTTTCACCAATGAGCATGGCCCGTTGACACAGGCGTCGACACAAAGGTTGATCTCCATCACCACATGGTCGAGATGCTCGATGTTTTTCAAGGCTTCCACGCATTTCTTCGGACCGTCGACGGCGATGTATTCATAGCCTTCGGGCAATACTGGGAAAGAGTTGATGATGCCTTGCGGGATAGGATATTCCTTGGCGAGGTTCGGAGCCCCGTTTTTCCTGTCTAGGCTCACGCTGGTTATCTCGTCAAGGTGAATATGCCTTTCTTCAAAAAACTGTGTGACGTCTTCAAAAGTCAGCACGTTGTCGATTATCTCACTTTCCACAGCCTCTCTTTTCTTGGCGATGCAAGGCCCTATGAAAACTATTTTTGCCTCGGGATGCTGTTTTTTCAGCATTTTGGCATGAGCCACCATAGGGGAGTCGACGGGGGCGAGGTACTTGAGCGCCTTCGGATAGTATTCCTGTATCATGCGGCATGCGGCGGGACATGCAGATGTGATAAAGTTGGTAAACTCACCTGTTTTCAGCAATCTGGCGTATTCTTTGGTAACGGCTTGAGCACCCACCGAGGTCTCCTCCGCATCGTGAAAACCCAGTTTTGCCAATGCCAGCTTCATCACGGCAAAATCGTTGAGCCCGAAACTCGAGATGAACGACGGCGCCACGCTGGCAATGACAGTCTCATTGCTTTCCAACAGACGTTTCACCTCTTCAAGCTCGCTGTGAACGATTTTGGCGTTTTGCGGACAAGCCAAGGTGCAATGACCGCAAAGAATGCAACGGTCTTCGATGATCTGAGCCTGATGCCCGTTGAAGTCAATGGCCTTGACCGGACACTCACGAAGACATTTGTAGCAGTCCTTGCACCTTGCGTTACGAAATTCCAAATACTGTGACATGAGAATTAGTTGCTAAAGCTCAATCAATGGATAGATTTCCTTAACGAACAGCTCTTCAGCGTTCTCTTTTGTTACATTGTGAAGCAGCAGATAGCCTTCCTTCGGGTCAATGCCGACCTTCTCCATCTTAGGTGCCGCGATGCCGTCGGTCTTGACGTTAACGCCTTTGGCGCAATGTCCGAGACAGAAACTGGCTTGCAGTTCGACGAGATCCTCAACATCGTATTTCTTCAAGATGTCTTTTAAGGTTTGAATGACATCGTAAGAACCTTTGAGATGGCAAGAGCTGCCAACACATACTTTAATATTCATGACTCTTCAGTTTTAAAATTTATAATGTGTTATTCTCCGTAATATGCTTGTTTGTATAACTCCACGATTTCGCTTACCAGCGGATATTTAGGGTTGGCGCCGGTGCATTGGTCGTCGTGTGCCTTCTCTGATAGGGCCTCGATGTTGTCCATGAAGACCTTCTCGTCAATGCCTTCATCTTTGATGCTGAGCGGCATGTCCATGTCTTTCATCAGCTGACGTATTGCCTTTATGAAGTTGTCGATGCTTTCTTCGTCGTTTTTGCCGCCGAATCCGAGGAATCGCGCTGCTTTGGCAAGTTTCTCGTCAGCCATGAAACGCTCATATTTCGGGAATGGCACAAACTTGTTAGGTTTCAATGAGTTGTATTTCACCACGTAAGGCAGCAGTATGGCGTTGGCGCGACCGTGCGGGATGTGGTAGTCGCCGCCCAACTTATGCGCCATGCTGTGGTTGAGGCCCAGGAAAGCGTTGGTGAACGCCATGCCGGCGATACACGAGGCATTGTGCATCTTCTCGCGGGCTTTCAGGTCGAACTTGCCGTTTTCGTATGCGCGTTTCAGATATGTGAATACGAGGTCCATGGCTTGCAAGGCGAGACCGTCGGTATAGTCGTTAGCCATATTTGAGATATAGGCCTCGATGGCGTGTGTGAGCACATCCATGCCCGTGTCGGCAGTGGCGCGCTTTGGCAACGAGAGCACAAACTGCGGGTCGATGATGGCGACGTTAGGTGTCACAGCATAGTCGGCAAGAGGATATTTTATGCCTTTCTTCTTGTCGGTGATGACGGTGAAAGCGGTAACCTCACTGCCAGTGCCCGAAGTGGTCGGGATGGCAACCATCTTGCATTTTGAGCCGAGATGAGGGAACTTCACCACACGCTTGCGGATATCCATGAACTTCTGACGCAAGCCGTCAAACGAGGTCTCGGGATGCTCGTAGAACAGCCACATGCACTTGGCGGCATCCATGGCCGAACCACCACCCAGGGCGATGACAACATCAGGCTGGAACGAACGCATCTCTGCAACACCACGCATCACAGTCTCGACATCCGGATCAGGCTCCACATCGGAGAAAATCTTATAATGACAGCTCTCCTCGCGCTTGTTCAGATAGTATGTCACCTTGTCGACATAGCCGAGCTGTACCATCATAGGGTCGCTCACAATGAATGCCTTGCTGATGCCTTCCATTTTCTCGAGATATTGAACCGAATCATATTCAAAATAGATCTTCGGCGGGATTTTGAACCATTGCATATTGACTCTTCTTTTTGCGATTTTTTTCTTGTTGATGAGATTGACAGTCGAAACATTGGCGGTCGTGCTGTTATGACCATACGATCCGCATCCGAGTGTCAACGACGGCGTGTTGGTGTTGTAGATGTCGCCGATTGCACCTTGTGACGATGGCGAGTTGACAATGATACGACCCACCTTCATGGCTTTGCCGAATTTCTGGATCAGGTCGTCGTTGGTGCTGTGGATGATGGCAGTATGGCCCAAACCACCCAAGTCGAGCATCTTGCGGCACATCTCAAAACCCTCCACGTGGTTGTTCACCACATAATACGCCAACACTGGCGAAAGCTTCTCGCGCGACAACGGATAGTCAGGACCGACGTCTTTCAGACGGGCGATGAGAATCTTGGTGTTTTCAGGCACCTTGACCCCCGACTTGTCGGCGATCCACCATGCCGACTTGCCAACAACATCAGGGTTGACAGCCCCTTTTTGCGCGTTGATGACAAAGTCAGAAACCTTCTTGATCTCATCAGATTTCAAGAAATAACATCCGTTTTCCTTCATATAGTTCTCAAAAAGGTTGGAAATCACCTTGTCGACAATGACGGCTTGCTCCGAGGCACAAATCATGCCGTTGTCGAAAGTCTTCGACATCATAAGGTCGGTGCAGGCACGCTTCACATTGGCAGAGGTCTCTATATAACAAGGTGCGTTGCCCGGACCCACGCCAAGGGCCGGTTTGCCACAGCTGTAAGCCGACTTCACCATGCCCGAGCCACCAGTGGCTAGAATCAACGACACTTTCGGATGGTTCATCAACGCCATGGTAGCCTCCACTGACGGATGCTCTATCCATTGGATGCAATGCTCAGGAGCACCTGCCGCTATGGCAGCGTCGCGCACCACTTTGGCTGCGGCTACCGACGACTGCTGCGCCGACGGATGGAAACCGAAAATGATAGGGTTGCGCGCTTTAGTGCATATCAGCGACTTGAACATGGTGGTCGATGTGGGGTTGGTGACAGGCGTCACACCAGCCACAATGCCAACAGGCTCGGCCACCTCGACATATCCCTCCAACTCGTTGTCCTCAACAATACCTACTGTCTTCTCGTCTTTGATGGAATTCCATATATACTCTGTAGCAAAGATGTTCTTGATAATCTTGTCCTCGTAAACACCTCTCTGAGTCTCCTCATGAGCCAGTTTGGCAAGCTCACGATGATGGTCCAAGCCGGCCAACGCCATGGCATACACTATTTTGTCTACTTGTTCCTGAGTGAAGTTGACATATTCTTTCAACGCCGCCTCAGCATTGTTGACCAGAATGTCAATTTCATCGTTAATCGATATATTATTATCGAATTGTTTTTTTGAATTATCAGTTTGTGTTTTCATTTGAAAAAAAATTATGGAAACTTATTGATTATTATTTTCTAATTTCAATTTTTTGGCGAGTTTGTGCGAGAGCATCGCCAATGAAGAGGGGAGGTTCTCGTTTTTGACGAGAATACCTTGCGGCACGTTGAGAAGCGTGAAGGCAAAGTTCCAAATTGCCAGTATCCCGCTGTTGACCATAAGATCGCAAACAGCTTGCGCCTGGTCGGCCGGAACGGTGATGATGCCTATTTTTATGCCGGTGCGCTTTATGAAGCTCTTCATTTTGCTTATTGGAAGCACATATTTGCTGCCAATTTGCATTCCGTTGAGATCGGGATTCTTGTCAAAGCCGACCACAATATTCAAGCCGAGTTTTGAAAACTCCGTGTTGCCAAGAAGCGTGCGACCCAAACCGCCCACACCGACCAAGATGGCCTCATCCAAATTGTTGTAGCCAAGATACTCGCTCAAATCCTTCAAAAGAGTGGTCACCTCAAAACCAGTGCGCGGCTTGCCGGTGACACTGCTGACACCCGATAGATCCTTACGGACCAACACCGGATTCATGTTAAGACTCTGGGCTACCAAGGCTGACGAGACATATTCAACTCCATCTTCCTCGAGCTTGCTGATAAAGCTATAATATAGCGGAAGCCGGCTCAAAGTCGATTTCATAACCACTAGAGAAGAATTGTCGCGTTTGTTCATATCGATAAATTATTATCTTTTCAATTCGGCTGCAAAAATAATACTTTTATTAATACGATGAACAAAAAATTTTAAAAATTTTTTTTATGGGTTATTATCAAAAAAATTAGATAATTTTGCGCCATGATTTATCTCATTTTAGCGATATTGTTCTCTACCGGTGTCTTCGTCGCGATGCGTCTGTTCAAGCGCTTCGGGCTCGACAACCACCAGGCCCTGATGTGGAACTACGTGTTCGCCACTGGCACTGGCTTTGTGGTTTGCGAGAGCTTTGAGGCCATACCGCATCTGGTGGCCCAACCGTGGTTCGGACTCTCCATCCTGACGGGATTCTGGTTTATTTTCACCTCTTTATTAATGACCGCATCCACGCAGCGTTCGGGCGTGACGGTGACATCGCTGTCGAGCAAGCTGTCGGTGGTGCTGCCAATCATCGCAGGCGTTGTCTTTCTGCATGAGAAGCTGAATTTCGTGGCGGCGTCGGGGATAGTGCTGGCGTTGGTGGCTCTGGTTCTGGTGGTAGGTGGACGTAAAGATGCACGTCCGTGCGCCTCAACGGGGCGTTCCGGGATGATTACGGCATTATTGCCGGTATTCATATTTTTCGGAACAGGCACCGGCGACATCCTCATGAAAATCACCGAACAGCAGCACACCGGAGGCGACATGGGATTCATGATAGCTTTCATCTATTTCGTGGCGCTCATTTTCGGAGTAATAATCGTAGTAATTGATATAATCCGAGGCAGGTCGAAATGGCAGTGGAAGAGCGCCGTCGGAGGCATCGGCCTCGGCGTGATCAATTATTTCTCGACGTATTGCGTGTATAATGCCATGCGCTATTTCGACAACGTGGTGCTGTTCCCAATCTACAATATCGGGGTGGTCAGCCTCACCGCCATCATCGGATGGCTGGCATTCAAGGAGAAACTCACCTGGAAGAACTATCTCGGCCTTGCGATAGCGATAATCGCTGTGATTTTGATAGCGCTCAGAACGGAGGCCGTACAATGAAAAAGAAGTTCGAGATAGAAGTGCCTGGCGGAGCTACGAGAGTGTTGCTCCACACCTGCTGCGCGCCATGCTCGTCGGCTATCATCGAGTGTATGATGCAGCATGGCATCACACCTATTATATATTATAGCAACCCCAACATCTTTCCTCTGGAGGAATACCAGATCCGCAAAAACGAATGCACGCGCTATGCACAGTCGCTCGGGCTGGATATCATCGACGACGACTACGACCACGAGCGGTGGCGTGCCGAGATGACAGGCCTTGAAGCCGAGCCCGAGAGGGGGGGACGCTGTCTGAAGTGCTTCAAATACAGGCTTCTACGCACTGCGCGATATGCTCACGAACATGGTTTCTCGGTTATCACCACCACATTGGCCTCGAGCCGCTGGAAGAGCCTCGAACAGATCGAGGAAGCCGGTGTTTTTGCCGCTTCACATTTCCCCGATGTGACATTTTGGGCGCAAAACTGGCGCAAGGGCGGCCTTAGCGAGCGCCGTATCCAGATCATCAAAGAGTATGGCTTCTACAACCAGCAGTATTGCGGCTGCGAGTTTTCCATCAGACAAAAGTAGCAAAATATTTTTTTTTAAAAAATTTGTTTTTCATATTAAATTTTATTGTAATTTTGCAGTCCAATTAAAAAAACTAATGTATAACTGTTAACAGGTTGATAATCAACCACAATAAACCTTATCTAATATGAAAAAACTTAACTTTAAAGCGTTAACTTTGCCATTTTTTGTGGCAATTATTGTGTTATTGCCGTTCTCAACGACCGCCCAAGGCAGCGACGGATTCTTCAGAGCCAATGAAAGTGAAAACTACCAAAATCGTGATGTATCATTAGGCATGGGCTTGTCTAACGATTCTTTTGGCCAGGCTCCATTGGGAACAGGATTGTTGGTTTTAACAGTTGCCGGCGCCGGCTATGTGGCTTTGAAGCGCAAACGCTCCTATAAGACCTGTAGGTCATATAAGACTTATATGCTCGCCTTGGCAATGCTTTTGGCCTTCACCGGTTGCAAAAAGAAAATTGAGCCTATAGTGAACAGTGGCGAAACAGTGCATATCACACTTAACGTTGGCACCGACGACAAGCATGAGATTTTGCTGGAGGCTTTGCCAGGTTATTCGCCTGTTAATTATAAAGCAAATGACACTATTTATGTTGGACATAACGGAAAATATCAGGGTTATTTGGTTTGTCAAAGCGATGGTGGGCCTTTCAGTGGAGATATCACCGCTCCTAACACTAACGATTGGGTGTATTTCTATTTCTTAGGGAAAAATGTAAGACGAAGAATAAGTGCAGATCCAACAAGTGGTATTACCGAATCTTTCACTATTGATATTAGTAATCAAAAAAGTAATAATTCTACTGAATCAAGTGAGTCAATGAAACTGCCGGTGCTTTCAATGGGTCAGATTCAATATGTTTATGGTACAAATAATTATTCAACAACCCTGCATAACAAATGTGCATTGGTGCAATTCAAATTTTCAGGAGTTGAGATAACAGATAGAGATTATAAAATAACCAATATGCTGTCAGAAGCAAAGGTTGATTTTGCTAATCCTGGAATTACTCCGACAGGAAAAGTTGATGCGATAACACTTTATGCTTATAGCGAGAAAAACACCACTGCTGGGTTCAATAACAGATGGGCCATATTGTTGCCTACACCAACAAAAAGGCATTCATATACGATTAAAAAAACGGGCGAACTTACTTGGTCGTATTATGATAATGACAAGTATGAGAATGACAATTATGTAATTACAATCGGAGAAATTACCGAAGGCCAGTATATTCATGGTGATAATGCTTATGAGCTTAACAATACTAATGAAACAGACAAATCTTTGTATCAAGTAAGTGACAATGGTAATGTTGTGGAGTTTTCGCCAGGTAATCTTCAATATCAGCCTTCATCACAAACTTGGCGTTTTGCTGAAAACCAGTGGGATTTTGTTGGAAATGCATCATATGGTAATGTATATGCGACTATTGGAGGAGTACAGAATACAAAATGCGATAATGCACATATTAGTGATGATAATTATGAAGGTTGGATTGACTTGTTTGGCTGGGGGTCATGGGGATACAATAATAATCCATGCAATAATAGTATCAATAATGCTGATTATTCATGGACAGGTGATTTTCCAAGTAATGTTATTATTGATGGTAAACAGGATTGGCGTTCACTTACCGATGATGAATTAACTTGCTTTAACAATATACATAGTGCTAAGCAAAAGATAGGAAAAGGAGAGGTATTTGGTGTTAGATGCGCTATAATTGCTCCTATAAATAAAACGACAGAAGACCTTGGAGATGGTAAATGGGGTTCTTTAACAATCGATAATAGTAATTGGGAAACTACATGGCGTAATTCAGGTGTGCTGATTTTACCAGTTACGGGGTATCGTAATGGGACTAATGTAACTAAAACAAAACCTGATGGTAGTAGCTCTAATATGGCTCATTATTATTGGCTATCGACACCGTCGGTCAATTATGATTGGTCGGCATGGTCTATGACTTTTTCTACCGGTAAAACTGTATCTAGTTATGAAGGTCAAAATCCTAATAGTTGGGGTAGACATATGGGTTTAGCTGTCCGTCTCGTTCGATAAGTTTGTAATAATAGAAAAATTAAATGCTTTTAATATGAAAAAACTGGTTATCTTTTTGTTAATGGCAGTCGCCATTGTGCTGCCCGGTAGAATAAACGCCCAAAACGATATGTTCTTCCGTATTAATAACGAAGATCTGTATAACGACCGTGCTTCCAACGTGGATGTCACCGGCGGTATGACAAACAATCCGTTCGGCGAACCAGCCCCTATAGGTAGCGGACTGCTGGTAATGGTTGCTGCCGGCGCTGGCTATGTGGCTTTGAAACGCAAACGCTCCTATAAGACCTGTATGCTTGCCTTGGCAATGCTTTTATCCTTAACAGGTTGCAAAAAGAAAATCGAAACTGTAGTTCCGGAAAACAATAATTCGGTTAATATCACCCTCAATGTGAACGGCGGCGGCCGTCATAGCGTTATCCTTGATCAAGAAACAGGTTACTCGCCTGTGGCTTACCATGAAGGCGATGTTATCTACGTCGGCGACGGAACCTCGTATGTGGGTTCTCTTACATGCCAAAGCGATGGTACCACATTTGCGGGCGCAATCACACTGAGTTCAACCCCTGAGGATTTGTATTTTTATTATGTCGGCGGCCTTACTCCTCAAAATTGGGTGGGTGAAACAAGCTTTACCGTGGATATCCACGACCAATCCAATTCGAACACCGCGATGGATAATACCCATAAGCTTCCGGTTTTATCAACAGGCAAGGATAGCTATCATGACGGTAAGATCTCTTTTAGTTGCGCTCTTGACAATAAATGCGCATTGGTGAAATTCAGACTTCAAGCTCAAGCCGGCGATCAAGGTTTGGCTAACGTAAGAATAAGCAATATGTTGTCGGAGGCTAAAATCGATTTCGCAAATCCGGATCAAGGAATCACACCGACAGGCACTTTGGATGCCATAACATTGTATTGCGGTCCTAGCAATAATGGCGAACAACCAGTGACTAATATGTATTTTAGATGGGCTATTCTTTTGCCTTCTGATGCGGCGAGGTTGGGATATGTTATTGTGGAAGAATCTGACAATAATTTCAAATTCTATAAAGAGACTTCTATACCTGAGATCAATCCTGAAGATGTTAATTATTTATACGGACCATTGCCCTTGGATAATACTACCGAGACGACTGATCCTTTGTTTGTTGTTAGCGAAAACTATAATGTCGTGCGTTTTTCTCCAGGTAATATTCAATACCAAGCTTCAACAAATACTTGGCGTTTTGCCAATAACCAATATGATTATGTGGGTGGTACAATTAGAAATATCACGGGTATTGGCAATGTACAGTATGGAAATGTGTATGAAAACAGCGTTCAATGCACCAATGCATCGATAGCAAGCGATTATTCAGGATGGATAGACCTGTTCGGTTGGGGCACTTGGAGTAATGGCAAGGACCCATGGGAAGCAAGACAAGATAATCAGTATTATAAGGGAGGTGCCGAATTTAATCATACCATAGTTGGTGATGCTAATGATGATTGGCGAATGCTTACTCAAAAAGAATGGGCTGGCTTATCTAAAATGCATAATGCATATAGAAAAATCGGGGCTGCTACTATAGAAATGGGGGTTGAGCAGATAAACTATGTCCGTGGAAGGCTTATACTGCCATACAATTGGGAGGATAGCCCGGAACTTGATAAGGGTACTAATTGGATGGCAACTGAAATTACAGCTGAAAACTGGGCAAGTTATTGGTTGGCTAAAGGAGCTGTGTTTTTGCCTGTTGATGGATACCGCAATGGTACGAGTGTTATTAATGCTAATCAATACAGCAATAATAGTACTGGTATTTATTGGTCTGTTACACCGTATGATAATGATGAAATGTGTTGCATTTCAATGGCTGCTTCTCCAACTATTAATTCAGGAGCAAAAATGTATAAATATTACGGTTGCTCCATCCGTCTTGTCCGTTAATAATTGTGTTAATATATAATAAAAATTCCGGTGTGGTTGTAGTGCTGCACCGGTTTTTTTTTAATTTAAAAATAAATGTCTTATTTTTTACGTGACGAATAAGAAAAAGGTGTAATTTTGCAGCCGATTTGTGGTGTCCTTAGACGGACTCAATAGGGAATCGGGTGAGAATCCCGGACAGTTCCCGCTGCTGTGATGGCCAATCGCCTGCCACTGTGCCACTGTCGCGACGCTCTGTTGCGATGGGAAGGCGGCAAGAGCGAGGCCTCAGTCAGAAGACCTGCCTCAAATCAAGAAACAACGCTTCCGGGAATTGGAGCAGGGATTCGATATTTTATAAGGTATGCCTTACGGGCATCATCTTCATTTTTGGTATTCCGACAATCTCCCAGAGGCTTATTGATGTTGAAAAAAGTTGGAGAAAAATGAAGAAACAGTATCATGCAGTGACGGCGGCCGAAGCCGTTAAAGTCGTCAAATCGGGAGACCATGTGCATATCAGCTCGGTCTCAAACGTGCCACAATGTTTAGTGAAGGCTCTGTGTGACCGCGGCCGTGCGGGTGAGTTCAAGAATGTGTATATCCACCATCTGCACACCGAGGGCGCGGCGCCATACGTCGACCCGGAGTTTGAAGGCATATTCCAGCATAACGCCTTCTTCGTGGGCGCCAACGTGCGCGAGAGCGTGCAGAAAGGTCTGGCGGATTATATCCCTGTTTTTCTTGGAGAAACTTCGAAATTATACCGTGAGCGTTATATAAAATGCAACGTCGCGATGATACAGGTGTGTCCGCCCGACAAGTTCGGATATGTGTCGCTGGGCTCGTCGGTCGATGCCACGTTGGCAGCCATGGAGACGGCCGAATTCGTCATCGCGGTGGTCAACAAACACGTGCCGAAGACCTTTGGCGACGCCTTGGTGCATATCAGCAGAATCAACGTGTTTGTGGAAGACGACACGCCACTGCTCACCGTCGACATGCCCGAGCCCAACCAGGTGGAGAAGACCATCGGACGTTACTGCGCCGAGCTCATCGAAGACGGTGCCTGCCTCCAGATGGGCATCGGTAACATCCCGAACGCCATATTGTCGTGCCTGCACAACCACAAAGACCTCGGCATACATACCGAGATGTTCTCCGACGGCATACTGCCATTGGTGAGAAAAGGCATCATCAACGGCAACAACAAGAAACTCGACAAGGGCAAGATAGTGTCGACCTTCGTGATGGGCTCGCAGAAGATATACAACTTCATCAACGGCAACCACGAGGTCTTGCTGAAAGATGTGGAATACACCAACGACCCG
>Ga0265298_10003852_pt1 | contig 19527 bp, 18 predicted proteins | sample AusTroGonzalo_MG_3_FD_193486 | JGI IMG/M metagenome (GOLD analysis project Ga0265298, IMG submission 193486) | Bovine rumen microbial communities from tropical cattle in Woodstock, Queensland, Australia - Gonzalo_01 | ecosystem: Host-associated > Mammals > Digestive system > Stomach > Rumen ... | reverse complement strand
CTCAAAGGTAAGCATCTGGTGTTCAATTCTGTGGTGATAGCCATGATGGTTGTTTTTGAGTGGATCCAGAGAAACAAGCAACACGCATTGCAACTTTCTGGGAATGGAGTATTAGGGAGAAGTTCCATTCTTCGGTTTATATTATATTTTCTACTGGTCATGATGATTGTCATTTTTGCTGAAAAGCAATCGGAGTTTATTTATTTCCAATTCTGATCGTATTATCGTATGAAAAGGTTTATTTATAAAGTATCACTATTTGTATTTGCTTTTGTAGCCATCAATGTCGTTCTGCAGTTATCAATACCAAAAGACCAGAATGGCTATCATTGTGAGTATAATCATAAGGTTGAACTGCTTGAAAAGACACCATCTCCAAGGGCCGTTTTTATTGGTGGCAGCAATATTCCCTTCGGCATCAATTCCAAGACGCTGAAGGACTCTTTGCATATTGGCATTGTGGACTTTGGCCTTCATGCAGGAATAGGCATAAGATTTCCGTTGGTGGATTATCTGGATTATGTGAGGAAAGGAGACGTCGTCGTTATTCAGATGGAATATGCCAACTATTTTACGGGTGGTAATGGCGAACCAGAATCATTACTGCCCCTCATGGTGGCAACAAATTGGCGGAATATCGGTAGGCTGAACTTCCATCAATGGCGTAATATATTAGTTGGTGTACCACAGGTGACGGTACTGAATTTGAAGCGAGTTTTAAATTACACTACGACCAAGAGTTTTGATACTCCTTCAGAAAACGATAATTTTGCATATGTCAAAAGTGGCTTTAATGAGTTAGGAGACGAAGTGGGTCATTTCAAATATCCTAATATTGTAGAACCACCACTGAGAAAGGTAGAGGACAGAACTGTTGACAAGGATTTTATGGTATGGTTGGCCGATATGATCCAACAGTATGAGCAACGAGGTGCTAAAGTGGTGATGTTGCCGCCAGTATGTCTCACGACGCATTTCATTGCATTATACAATAATAATATAGGTGAAGCACTTGGCAGCATTCACCATCCGTATATCGTAGATCCCCAAGATATGGTGTTAGATGACAGCTGTGCTTTTAATACAGGTTATCATCTAAATGAAGAAGGCGTTAGGCAGAACACCTCTAAGATCATTAAAATTCTCAGGCCTCTTCTGTAGAACTCGTTTCCTCGACCTCTGCATCCTTAAAGTCGGTGATGCCAGCTTCAATCAGGATATTGTACCAGGTGATGAGTTTCTTGATGTGACTGTTCTGCACACGATCCTGGTCCCACTCGGGAAGCACCTTTGTGAAGTAATCCCTCAGCTCCTGGCTTGAGGCTTTCTTCTCATTAATGCTGGCTTTCTTGCCGCCTTCGAGTGTCTTCATGTTCTCCAGTACGTCCATCAGTGGTACATCATCAGTCTCTGTGAACATGGCAATATCACTCAAAGAGGTGATACGGTCAGTAGCAAAAGCGGGTATCCGTTTATGGGTGCCGTCGAGTGCCTCCACAATGAGACTGTTATTACCTCTTGATACAAGTTTGTAGAGTCCGGGCTTGCCGGAAATTGCTAAAATGGTCTGTTGCATTGTTCTATAATCTTATTTAATTGTTGTTCTATATCTGCTTCGCCGTCGTTGATGAGTTCAAAGTCAGCACGTCTGACGACCTCTTCCTGTGGCAGTTGCCTTCCTATCCATTCAAGCACTTTCTTTCTGGAAAGGTGGTCGCGCTGCATGACCCGTCGGATGCGTATTTCCAAAGGAGCAGTGACGACTATGACACGATTCACGAGTCTGTAGATGCCTGACTCGTACATGATAGCGCTCTCCATCCACTCCATCCCGCTCTCCTCAAAATCACGGAACACGGCAGGGTGCACGATATCATTGATGGCTTTCTGATTGTCTGTCGATGCCAGAAGGAACTGTGAGACTGCTGACTTATTCAGTCGTCCATCAGCGTTGTAGGCTTTTGGACCGATCAAATGGGTGAGTCGCTCGCGAATCTCCGGTGATGTGCGTATCAATCGTTTGGCTGCATTGTCACAGTCATAGACCTCGTAGCCGCGTTGTCGGAGTCGCTGGCATACATAGCTCTTTCCACTGCCTATTCCACCGGCAATCCCTATTTTCATCATTCCTCTGTCTGTGACTCAATGAGATAATCCACCAAGGTGGTCTCAAGTTTCGCTCTGGAGATTCCTGTAGGTACGTCCTTCAGGTAGATGCGACACTTTTCTGATGGATTCTGTTTTATTTCCTGATAGTCGGCTACCACACGGAAGTCCTCAGGACGGAGGTTACGGAATACACTGACACCTGTCACAAAACTGACCGTTACCTTAGCAGGGAATGTTCTTAGGTTTTTCCCTTCTGGCATATTGATCCCCCTGATGGGGATACCTTCGATACGCTCTTCGGTGAGAACATCGGTGTAGAAACTGATTTTGATATGGTCTGGCACCATCTTCACACCTTTGAGCTTGCTGAGTTGGCAGTTAACCACCAGTGTGTCGCGGAAGTTGGCATAGTTGAGCTGTTCCGTATATACCATATTAATACTGTCAAGCTTCTCATCGGCAGCATAGACCGTCACGCTGTCGGGAGAATAATCGACCCGTGAGATGAAATACAGTTCTTCTGGGATTACACGTCCGCTCCATCTGACAGGTACCTGTTTCTTCGTCCCGTAATTATAGTAGAACTCCAGTTTCTCTGGTTTCGTACTGATAATCTTTGAGCTGCTAAGCAGGTGCTGATAGACGATCTTCTGCATGTCTTGAGCTGATACGATGCCAGTCCCATTGTTGCGGGTGTAGTTTCTGAAGCGAATGTTGATATTCTTCAGATAGTCGCCATAATGATAAGCAGCCAGAATGATACCTTTGTCGCGTATGGTCATCTTTACCGTGTCTATCTCGTCAGATGTAAGCACGGCATTCTTTGGCACATCGATAATAGCAACAGGGATGGCAAACTCCTGTTCATAGGTCTCATTCAGCGTCAGTGACAGCCAGAAGATACCAGAGAGCAATAAGAAGAACAGGAAAATCAGGAGCTCCTTGTTGATCTTACTGAACAAGACGTTCCTGATATATTGCCATAGCCTGTCCCTGCCCATTCCCTTCGCTTCTTATTTCTGCTGTGGGGTGCTGGCCATGTCCTTAAAGACGGAGGTCTTTTCAACAGTGACCACGACATCACGGGCGATCTTCACATCGACTGTATTCTTGGCGAGGTCGATGCTCTTCACTGTTCCGTGGATACCGCCTCCCGTTACTACCTCTGTACCTTCGGTCAACTCATTCTGGAACTTTTGGATCTCTTTCTGTTTCTTCTGCTGGGGCTTGATCATGAAGAACCACATAATGGCAAATATTGCCACCATCATGATAATCATGCTCATACCGCTACCTTGTGCTGCCTGTGCAGCTAATACGATGTTTGTCATAATCTATTTGTTATTGTTTGTCTTCTTTTTCAGTCTTAGAGCCTCCTTCTTTCTTGATGCGATGCCTCATTTTCTTGGGCTGTCCGTCTAAAGTTACAGGCTCTACACGGAATCCTTTCTCTTTTTTCTCTTTTGCAGCCTTTGGCTCTTTTGGCTCCATGTGTTTCATCAGTCGTCCTGTCTTAATGAGGTTGCGGGCGATGGCGTCAAGCATGCCGTTGATATAGCCACCGCTCTTTTTGGTAGAGTATAATTTGGCGATATCTACGTACTCATTGATGCTGACGCTGATAGGTATGTTGGGGAAAGTCATCATCTCAGCGATGGCAATCTGCATGAGGATGACATCCATATAAGCCAGACGGGAGAAATCCCAGTTACGTGAGGCTTCACTCATATAATGCTGATACTGGTCAGCGTTGAGAATGGCTGAACGGAACAGTTTACGGGCAAAGTCCTTCTCCTCTTCGCTGTCCCATTCGGGCAACAGTTCTTCTTTGGCACCATTCTGTTCCTTGAAACGCTTGATGGTCTTCAATACGAAGGTATCGACAATCTCCTTATCATCGTTCCAGTATAGGCTTTGGTCTTCCAGGATGGCGTCAAGATCAGCGTTGTCCGTGATAATTGTCTTATATAGTTTGCGCCAAAGCTCGCGGTCGGCTTCGTAACTGTCATCCTCACTGGCCATATAAGCCTGGTATGTCTCGCTGCTCTCAATGGTTTCGAGAATTTGTCCCAGGAAGACGGCGGAATCCTCCCACGCAAATTTCTGGGTACTCAGAAACTCCTGAAGAGCCTTGTTCTCTCCCAGTTGTAAAGCGAAACGGTTGAATACAAATTTCTGTGAGGGTTCTGGAAGCCCTTCGCGCTTGGCACGTGCCTGTGCTACTTCCAGCCTACGTCCAGCTTCCTTTGTAATAGCTACAATTAGCGACAGCAGGTAGTTGTAGAGGTCATATGCCTTTGACAGACTGAAGAAAAGTTCCTTTTCAGCCGAGTCGATGTTCTTGTTACCGTTTTGATAGTAAGCGTAGGTTAACTGAACAATCTTGATTCTGATAATTTCTCTATTGATCATCTCACTTGATGCTTTAATAATGATTGATGTTCTATTGTTTTGTTATTTCTGATGTGCAAAGGTAGTTATTTTTCCATGATTCTGCAAGAAAAAGCAGGAAAAATACGTTAAAAATGAATTTTTTCATCTCTCTCTTCACGCTTTTCACTTTTTTGTTGTACCTTTGCACCGCTTTTTCTCAAAGCACTACGATTTTTCGTGTGATGGCGAATTAAGCATAAATGGTAATTAACTTAATTTAGAGTAACACAATTATGAAAGAAATGAGCGTTAGTGGCCAGAAGCGTGCCACTACAGGCAAGAAAGCCGCAAAGGAACTCCGTAAGGAGGGTCTTGTTCCTTGTAACCTTTATGGTGAGAAGAAAGATGGTAAGGGCCTCCCCGAGGCACTGTCATTTGCCATCCCCGCAGCCCAGCTCCGCAAGGTTGTCTATTCTCCCGATGTTTATGTGGTTAATCTGACCATCGATGGTGAGGCTCACAAGGCTGTTATGAAGGAGATTCAGTTCCATCCGACAACGGATGCCGTGCTGCACATTGATTTCTTTGAAGTCAATGAGACTAAGCCCATTACCATTGGTATCCCCGTGAAGCTGGTAGGTCATGCCCAGGGTGTACGTGATGGTGGTCGTCTGAGTCAAGCCGTTCGTTTGCTGAACGTGACCGCTCCTTACAAGCAGATTCCTGAGGCTTTGGAGATTGATGTGACAGAACTGAAGTTGGGTAAGGCTATCAAGGTGGCTGAACTGAACTTCGAGGGTCTGCAGATTGCTACTCCTGCTCAGGTCGTTGTTTGCTCAGTGAAGGCTACACGTGCTTCTCGTTCTGCTGCTGCAGCAAGTGAAGAGGCTGCTGAGTAATTCCTAAACGATATGGAATGGACAAGTACTTGATTGTTGGCTTGGGTAATGTCGGTGATGAATACGAACTGACCCGCCACAATACAGGCTTTATGGTATTGGATGCCTTTGCGAAGGCGTCCAATATTCATTTTGAAGACCGACGCTACGGTTTCGTGGCGGAGACGTCGCTCAAAGGCCGTAAGGTGATCTTGCTCAAACCCTCTACGTTTATGAATCTGAGTGGAAATGCCGTACGCTATTGGTTGAATAAGGAGAATATCGACCAAAGTCGTCTGCTGGTAATCAGCGACGATGTGGCCCTGCCTCTTGGCGCTTTTCGTCTGAAGGCTGGTGGCTCCAATGGTGGACACAACGGACTTGGACATATCCAACAGCTGATTGGACAGAACTATGCCAGGCTTCGTATGGGTATCGGCAATGACTTTCCCCGTGGCATGCAGGTTGATTGGGTGCTGGGGAAATATGATGAGGAGGAATTGAAAGCTCTTCAGCCCAGTTTGGATTTGGGTGTGGAGATTATCAAGAGTTTTGTGCTTGCAGGGATTGATATCACCATGAACCAGTATAATAAACTGGGAAAGGGATGTCAAGTCAAAAAGAGTGAAGCAGAAAAGAATAGTGATTGATGGGAGAGGTAGCAAGAATAGATAAGTGGCTTTGGGCAGCGCGTATCTTCAAGACACGCTCCATTGCTGCTGACGCCTGTAAGAATGGTCGTGTAACCATTCAGGGAGTGAATGTAAAACCTTCCCATATGGTAAAGGCCGGAGAGGTGGTCGCTGTGCGGAAACCTCCTGTGACTTACTCTTTTAAGATCCTGAAGACTATCGAACAAAGGGTAGGAGCCAAACTGCTGCCTGAGATCTATGAGAACGTGACGACACCTGACCAGTATGAACTGCTGGAGATGAACCGCATCAGTGGATTCGTTAACAGAGCAAGAGGTACAGGGCGTCCAACAAAGAAAGACCGTCGTGTCATGGATGCTTTTGTAGGTCCTTCCTTGGAGGGAAACTATGACAGTTTCTTTGGTGATGACTGGGATGATGACGATGATGAAGGTTAAAAAGCACTGCGTATGTTAATCAATATTGTTTATATCATTGTAGGTGTGGCCCTTGTGTTATGGGGAGCTGATAGATTGACGGAAGGAGCCTCGTCATTGGCTCGTGGTATGCGTGTCCCAGAGATCGTGATTGGTCTGACCATTGTGGCTGCTGGTACCTCTGCGCCTGAGATGTTTGTCAGTATGGTCTCAGCCTTGAAGGGAACCTCTGATCTTGCAGTTGGTAATGTGCTTGGTTCGAATATCTTCAATACCATGCTGATTGTGGGATGTTCAGCTGTTGTAGCACCTATGGCAATCTCCCCTTCTACGGTAAAGAAGGATATTCCCTTTGCAGTAGGCGCTTCATTCCTGCTCTTTATGCTCTGTTTCGATGATATGGACTCACCCCATCTATGGGGAAACGAAATCAGCCGTTCTGATGGAATCATCCTCCTGATAGGTTTCATGATTTTCATGATCTATACCTTCCAGGATGCAAAGAAAGGGGGGCTGATGCCGACAGAAGAGGAACTGGAGGAAAACAAGGAGTTGCCAAAGGATTACTCGAAGCTGTGGCGAAATCTCTCTTTCATCGTATTGGGACTCGCCTGTCTGATTATAGGCAGTAACTTGTTTGTTGATGCAGCCTCTTATGTGGCTCACCGTTATGGCGTGCGACAGAGTGTCATTGGTCTGACGATCGTCGCAGGAGGAACGTCACTGCCAGAATTGGCTACCAGTGTTGTGGCTGCCTATAAAGGGCGTTCTGCCATTGCGATAGGTAATGTGATAGGCTCTAACGTCTTCAATATTCTGTTGATCCTTGGTACGACGGCGGTTGTTCATCCTATGCGTATCATGGGTATTACTATTGTCGATCTGATGATGATGCTGGTAAGTGTGGGCATTCTCTGGCTCTTTGCCTATACGAAATACTCAGTCTCGCGCAGGGAAGGTGCGTTGCTGATCTTGGGCTTCATGGCCTATATGGGCTGGTTGCTCTATCTGTTGTAAAAAAAACACAGGGGTACTTGCTCAACCCCCTTTAACAAAACAAGAAAAATGGAAAATAAGAAAGAACAAAGGATCAGTGTGCTGTTTATGTTCTATGGCATACTGTTCTGCGTCTGCCTGATAACGGCAAACGTGCTTGAAACAAAACAGATTTCACTCGGGCCTGCCAATATGACGGCAGGACTGATCGTGTTTCCTGTCAGTTACATTATTAATGATGTGGTTTGTGAGGTCTGGGGATATGGCCGCACCCGTCTGCTCATCTGGATGGGATTTGCCATGAACTTTCTGTTCGTAACCTTTGGTGCCATTGCAGACTGGATCCCAGGGGCTTCCTATTGGGATGGTGAAGAAGGATTCCACCAGATCTTCGGATTGGCTCCCAGAATAGCAGGGGCTTCATTTCTGGCCTTTGTATGCGGCTCGTTTATCAATGCCTACGTGATGAGTAAAATGAAACTGTCATCGGCTGGCAAGAACTTCTCCTATAGGGCCGTGATGAGTACGATCTTTGGAGAATTGACAGACTCCATCATCTTTTTCCCGTTGGCCTTGGGGGGCGTGATCCCCTGGGAGGAGATGCCCTCGCTCATTATCACACAGGTCACGCTGAAGACGCTCTACGAGATACTCGTGTTGCCAGTGACGATCCGTGTTGTGAAGTTCACCAAGGAGCACGATCATGAAGATGTATATGACGATAACATTGCCTATAACATATTTAAAGTGAAGGAACTATGAGAGAAGACAATCTGAATGCCCTCGGCAAGAAGACGGAGTATAGGATGGACTATGCTCCTGAGGTGTTGGAAACGTTCGTGAACAAGCATCCAGACAACGACTATTGGGTGCAGTTCAACTGTCCTGAGTTTACTTCCCTCTGTCCGATCACAGGACAGCCTGACTTCGCAGAGATCAAGATCCTGTATATCCCTGGAGAGCGCATGGTGGAGAGCAAGAGTCTGAAGCTTTATCTCTTCAGTTTCCGTAATCACGGTGATTTCCATGAGGACTGCGTGAACACGATCATGAAGGACCTGGTTCGCCTGATGGATCCAAAGTATATAGAGGTCGTCGGCCTCTTCACCCCACGTGGTGGCATCTCGATTTATCCCTATGCCAACTACGGGCGTCCTGGCACCAAATATGAGCAGATGGCCGAGCGGCGCCTGCAGGAGCATCAGATGATTCCTGTGAGGTAAGAACCGTCTGTCAAGAATTATTGCCTATAAAAACAATATCTCTTTTGCTCGAAATAGGAGCGGGGAGATGTTTTTTGATGGCCGTTTTGGACTGTGAGGACGATCTCGTGAATTCAAGATGGCAATTTGTCGTGGAATACATGCCATTTGTTGACGAAAAGATGCCTTCTGTTCCTCAAAAAGAGCTCTCCGTCATTCGTAGGAAGCCACTTTGGAAAAATTAAGGAGCCCTTAATTTTCAAAAGTCAGCCTCGGACATGGCACATTTCTATGGATTACGATTAGCAGAAGTGCTAATGCCCACATTATCAGCTGCTTAACTATAAAGGCGCGTTTTTGCGTATTTGCGGGCTGTGCCTCGTTTGCTGGTGACGGCGCGAGTTGTGAGGGGTGTTTTGTCGTGATTTTGTCATTAGGTCTCAGAGAGATAATAAAAGAGCACCGTCCTGCCCAGAAAGGTGCCGAATAGTCAAATAATCAAAAAAAAGCATGGAAACTGAGCGGATTTCCAATATTTATTGCTATTTTTGCATTTTGAAGAATCATCATAGCAAGAAATAGAATTAAGAACAATGGCAAAAAAGAAAATCCAGTTCAGTCTCGTGTATCGAGACATGTGGCAGAGTTCAGGCAAATTCCAGCCTCGTAAGGACCAGTTGGAGCGCATCGCCCCAGTGATTATCGATATGGGCTGTTTTGCCCGAGTGGAAACCAATGGTGGTGCCTTCGAGCAGGTGAACCTGATGGCTGGTGAGAACCCCAATCTGGCAGTGCGCGCATTTTGTAAGCCCTTCAATGAGGTAGGCATCAAGACACACATGCTCGACCGCGGTCTCAATGCCCTCCGTATGTATCCTGTGCCCGACGATGTGCGTGCCTTGATGTATAAGGTGAAGCATGCCCAGGGCGTGGATATCACCCGTATCTTCTGCGGACTGAACGATACCCGTAATATCATCCCCAGTATCAAATGGGCCAAGGAGGGTGGCATGACGCCTCAGGCTACGCTCTGTATCACCACATCGCCTGTGCATACCGTAGAGTATTATACAGCGATTGCTGAAGAGGTGATTGCCGCTGGTGCTGAGGAGATATGTTTGAAGGATATGGCCGGTATCGGCCAGCCCGCCATGCTGGGTGCACTGACAAAGGCCATCAAGACCAAGCATCCTGACATTATCGTGCAGTATCATGGTCACTCTGGCCCAGGCCTCTCGATGGCCTCTATCCTCGAGGTCTGTAACAATGGTGCCGATGTTATTGATACGGCTATCGAACCCTTGTCTTGGGGTAAGGTGCATCCCGATATCATCTCTGTACAGTCGATGCTGAAGAACGAGGGCTTCGAGGTGGCAGACCTGAACATGAATGCCTACATGCAGGCCCGTACGCTGACGCAGGAGTTCATCGACGACTGGCTCGGCTACTTCATCAATCCTGCCAACAAGCACATGTCTTCACTGCTCCTTGGCTGTGGACTCCCTGGTGGCATGATGGGATCGATGATGGCCGACCTTGGTGGTATCCAGACGATGATCAACAAGTTGCGCGCCCAGAAGGGTGAGCCCGAGTTGACGATGGACGACATGCTCGTGAAACTCTTCAACGAGGTAGAGTATGTATGGCCGAAGGTTGGTTATCCCCCACTGGTAACCCCGTTCTCACAATATACGAAGAACATCGCCCTGATGAACCTCCTCACCATGGAGCAGGGTAAGGGTCGTTATGTGATGATGGACGATGCCATCTGGGGTATGATCCTTGGTAAGAGCGGTAAGGTGCCTGGAACGATTGCGCCTGAGCTTATCGAACTGGCACAGAAGCAGAAACGCGAGTTTACAGATGTGGATCCCCATACGCTGTTGGAGAATGCACTCGACGGCTTCCGCAAGGAGATGGACGAGAATGGCTGGGAATACGGACCAGACGATGAAGAACTCTTCGAGCTGGCTATGCACCCAGAGCAGTATCGTCCCTTCAAGAGTGGTCAGGCCAAGAAGCAGTTGCTGGCTGATATCCAGAAGGCTAAGGATGCCAAACTTGGTGGTGGCCAGAAGATTTCTCAGGAGGAGATCGATGCGCTGAAGCACGCCAAGGCCGATGCAGTGAAGTCTCCGTTGGACGGTCAGCTCATCTGGAGCTTTGGCGGTGAGGGCGTGCCTGCTGCCTGTATCGAGCCGTTTATTGGTCAGACCTACAAGGAAGGTGACATCTTCTGTTATCTGCAGACGAAGTGGGGCGAGATCGTTGAGATCCCTGCTGCGCTGGGAGGCAAGTTGGTAGATATCAGCGTGAAGCCAGGACAGAAGATCCGCCAGGGTGACACCATTGCCTGGATAGAAAGACAGGGATGATGGATTATCTGGCGATTATCAATGCGTATTATCCGTCGGAGAATGATCTCCGGCGGATATTGCTAACGCATAGTCGCAGTGTGGCAGACCGTTGTCTGCTGATTGCCCGCAAACATCCGGAATTGCGCCTCGACACGGAATTCCTTGAGGAGGCAGCTATGCTCCATGATATTGGTATTGTGCGTTGTAATGCCCCTGGAATCCAGTGTTTTGGCACGGAACCCTATATCTGTCATGGTTTGATAGGAGGTCAGATGCTCCGCGAGAGAGGTCTGGTTCGTCATGCACAGGTCTGTGAACGCCATACTGGCACAGGTCTGTCTCGTGAACAAATCCAGAAACAGCATCTTCCCCTGCCACTTGACGGTCAGTATGAACCTGATACGCTGGAAGAACAGGTCATCTGTTATGCCGATAAGTTTTACTCCAAGACAAGGCTTGACTTGGAGCGTACAGTAGAACAGACGGCACGCAGCTTGGAGAAATTCGGAGAGGCAGGTCTCAAGCGCTTCTTTCAATGGGTTGATATGTTTGAATAAAATCATTAATTCAGTGATAATCTGTGTTAATCTCTCACGGAAATAAGATTTTATTTGTACTTTTGCACCCGTGAAAAGGAAATCAGCCCTGATTCTCATGCTCTTCACCATCATCTTTATGATGGCTGAGGCTCCATTGTCTCTCTTCCGAAAGAGCACAGTGGCACAAAATGATGCAGATTCCCTTTCCCTCCCTGATTCCTTGACTAATTTCCTTCCCGATAGTGTCCCTGTAGATACAATTCTGGTGGCTGACGGAATTGCCTCAGCTAAGTTAAAGCGCGATACCACCACCATGGATTCCCTGGAACTTGCTATTTACAAGCATAACAAGGCGGTGGATGACTCTCTTAAACTTGACAGTATCAATCGCAGTAAGAAGAATGGTATAGACTCCCCTGTGGAGTATGTCGCGAATGATTCTCTTACTTATAATGCTGCTTCCGGACTGGCTCATCTTTATGGAGAGTCGAATGTGAAATATCAGAATATGGATCTCTCGGCCGATCATATTTACATGAGTCTTGACAGTAATCTGGTTCATGCCGATTCCCGTATGGATACAACGACGAACCAGCCTGTTGGTTCTCCTGTATTTAAAATGGGGAATGATACGTATGAAACAGGCGAGATGGCTTTCAACTTCAAGACAAAGAAGGGTGTCATTGAAGATGTATATACCCAGCAAGAAGATGGCTATCTGACGAGTGAACTCTCCAAGCGTGGTGCTAATGGCGATATGTTCCTTCAGCATGGTCGTTATACAACTTGTGATGATCCTCATCCGGATTTTTATCTGGCTTTGTCTCGCGCTAAAGTGCGTCCTGGCAAAGATGTTGTGTTTGGGCCAGCATATCTTGTGGTGGCTGATGTGCCGCTTCCCTTGGCAGTTCCCTATGGATTCTTCCCCTTCACAAAGAGTTACTCCAGTGGTTTTATCATGCCTACCTATGGAGACGAAACAGAGCGTGGCTTCTATCTGCGTGATGGCGGTTATTATTTTGCGTTGAGTGACAAGATGGATCTCAAACTGTTGGGTGAGATCTATACTAAAGGTTCTTGGGCGCTCTCGGTAGCGACGAACTATAAAAAGCGTTATAGATATAGTGGTTCGTTCTATGCCAACTATCAGAACACTCTGAGAGGTGAGAAAAACATGCCAGACTATCAGAAACAAACGAGTTTCAAGGTTCAGTGGAGTCATCGTCAGGATCCTAAAGCTAATCCGTACAGCTCGCTTTCTGCCAGTGTCAACTTCGCCACCACGAGTTATGAGCGTGATAACCTGAATTCAATGTATAATCCCCAGGCGATGACGCAATCGACGCGTACATCATCGGTATCATGGCAAACCACCTTCTCAAGTATCGGTATGTCACTTAGTTCACAGATGAACCTGAATCAGAATATGCGTGACTCTTCGATTGCCTTGACAATGCCTGATGTGAATATTAGTATTGCTCAATTCTATCCTTTCAAACGGAAAAAGGCCGTAGGAGATGCAAAGTGGTACGAGAAGATCTCTGTGAGTTATACAGGTCAGTTAAAGAACGAGATCAATACAAAGGAGGATAAACTGATGCATTCCAGTTTGAGCAAAGACTGGAAGAATGGTATGTCGCATAGCATTCCCATCAAAGCTAATTTTACGCTTTGGGCTATTTGAACGTAACACCGTCGTTCAATTTCTATGATAAAATGGTCTTCCGTCGCACCAATAAGTCATGGGATGTGGAGAAACAGAAGGAAGTGGCTGATACCGTCAGTGGATTCTACAACCTTTATAACTGGAACCTTTCTTTGGGTGCCTCAACGAAGATCTATGGTTTCTGGATTCCTAATCGTAAGATCTTTGGTGAGAAAATACAGGCAATCCGTCATGTCGTCACACCGTCGGTCAGCTTCTCGTATGCACCAGACTTTAGCGACAGTCGTTATGGCTATTATGACAGTTACCAGAAGACTGACGCTAATGGCAATGTGACGATGGTGGAGTATTCACCTTTCCAGGGAGGTACGTATAGTCCTCCAGGCAAGGGAAAGACGGGAACGGTCAGTTTTGATTTAGGCAACAACCTGGAAATGAAGGTCAAGAGTGAGGATGATTCTACGGGCTTTAAGAAAATCTCACTGATCGACGAGTTCAGATTGGGTATGTCCTATAATTTTGCTGCAGATATTAGACCTTGGAGTAACCTTAGTACCACGCTCCGTTTAAAACTGACCAAGAGCTACACCTTGAACATAAGTGCCGTTTTTGCTTCGTATGTTTATGAGGCCGATAGTGTCGGAGCCACTCCGCATGAGAGTGAGCACCAGACTTATTGGGGACTTGGTAAGATTGGTCGTTTCCAGGGTTTGTCACAGAATCTATCATATACACTGAACAATGAGAAAGTAGGTAACTTTATCAAGTGGCTCAAGGGCGAGAAAGTGGATAAGAAGAAGGATGATAAGAACAGGCGCAATGAAGATTCTGACGACTGGGACTCGGAGGTGGAAACTAATATAGACAAGGATATGGAGGACGCCAAGCATGGAGCCAAACGGGGCAACAATGCAAAGGCCGATACAGACGAGGATGGTTATATGCCCTTCAAGATGCCATGGAGCATCAGTTTGGGATATGGTATCAGTATGCGCGAGGATACGGATGTCAAGAAGTTCAATTACAATACCATGCGTTATCCCTATAAGTTCACACAGACTTTGAATGTCAGTGGGAACTTGCGTATTAGCGACGGGTGGAATATCAATTTCTCTTCTGGCTATGACTTCGACAATAAGAAGATCTCGATGACCACGGCTTCATTGAGCCGCGATCTGCACTGTTTCAATATGTCGTGTTCCGTGGTGCTGGCACCCTATACGAGTTATAACTTCTCCTTCCGGTGTAACGCATCTACACTTACAGATGCCCTTAAGTATGATAAACGGTCGAGTTCTTCCAATGCCGTACAGTGGTATTAAAGAAGTAAGATATGGCAGACATACCCTCAATGATTGCTGATTTGGCCTTGATGCTGATGGTGGCGGGCATCGTGACGCTGATATTCAAGAAATTGAAACAGCCTCTGGTGTTAGGATATATCGTGGCGGGTTTCTTGGTGAGTCCTCACATGCCTTATACGGCATCGGTGGTGGATACGGAGAATATTCACTTGTGGGCAGACATCGGTGTAATGTTTCTGCTGTTCTCATTAGGACTCGATTTCTCTTTCAAGAAAATCCTCAAGATGGGGGCATCTCCCATTATCTCCACTTGTACCATCATTTTCTGTATGTCGATGTTGGGCGTTTGTGTGGGCTATTCCTTTGGTTGGGAGAAGATGGACTGCATCTTCTTGGGTGGTATGCTTGCAATGTCTTCCACCACTATTATTTATAAGGCTTTCGATGATCTGGGGCTTCGTCAACAGCAGTTTGCTGGTATGGTGATGAGTGTACTGATCTTAGAGGATATCTTAGCCATTGTGATGATGGTGATGTTGAGTGCCATTGCCAGTGGCAGTAATCCAGATGGTGGACAGATGTTAGGATCTGTTATGAAAATTGGTTTCTTCTTGGTATTGTGGCTCATCGTGGGTATTTTTGCCATTCCTCTTTTCTTGCGTGCTGTGCGGAGGCTGATTAATAATGAGGTGCTGTTGGTAGTATCGCTTGGTCTCTGTTGTGCGATGGCGGTATTCTCCACAAAGGTGGGATTTAGTTCTGCCTTTGGAGCGTTTATCATGGGTAGCATTCTGGCAGAAACCATCGAGGCAGAGCGTATCGAGAAACTGGTGGAACCCGTGAAGAATCTCTTTGGAGCGATTTTTTTCGTCTCTGTGGGTATGTTGGTTGATCCAAAGATTCTGATAGAATATGCCCTGCCTATCTTGTGCCTTGTGTTGACCATCCTGTTAGGACAGGCCGTCTTGGGTACATTCTCCTTTATGTTGGGTGGCGAGTCGTTAAAGTCGGCCATGCGTTGCGGATTCTCCATGGCACAGATCGGCGAATTCTCTTTCATCATCGCCTCATTAGGTTTGTCCTTAGGGGTGATCAGCGACTTCCTATATCCTGTGGTGGTGGCCGTGTCTGTTATTACCACTTTTCTTACACCATATATGATCCGTCTGGCTACGCCTGCCTATAATCATTTGGAGCACCATCTTCCTAACAAACTGATACAGTCGCTCAACCGTCTGACCATTGACAGCACACATACTCAGGAACAGAGCAAGTGGAAGAAGTTGTTGTCGCAGATGACCACCTATACACTGATTTACTCGATTCTTTCTTCTGCCACTATTGCCATGATGTTTACCTTTGTGCTGCCTTTTATGAGGAAACTGCTACCAGGGTGGGAACTTCATTGGTACGCGAATGCCATTACGGGTCTGTTGACCGTCATCTTTATTTCACCTTTCTTGCGAGCGATGGTGATGAAGAAGAACCATAGTGAAGAATGGAAAGCTCTTTGGGCAGAGAGTAACCGTAATCATTTGCCTTTGCTCTTTACGATTTTAGTTAGGATGGTGATCGCCATTGCATTTGTTTTCTATATCTGCAATTATTTGAGTCGATTCTCCAGTGCTCTGATGATTACTATTGGTGTGGTTGTTGTTCTGCTGATTATCTATTCCAGGACTGTCAAGATGAGAAGTATCACCTTGGAACGCCTGTTTGTCCAGAATTTGCGTTCACGTGATATTCAGGCACAAGTTCATGGTAGGAAACGTCCGTTATATGAAGGTAAACTGTTGGATCGTGATATTCATATCGCTGATTTCCAAGTGCCCTTCAATTCTAAATGGATGGGACAAACGCTGAAGCAGTTGAACTTAGGCCAGAAGTACGGCGTACATATCAGCAGTATCCTGCGTGGAGGCTGTCGTATCAATATTCCTGATGGCGACTACATCATTTTCCCAGGCGATGTGCTTCAGGCTATTGGAAGTGATGCACAGTTCACAGGTTTTCGTCAGGCTCTTGAGAATGAAGTGCTGGGTGAGGACCTGGATATCGAACTTCGTGAGATGAAGTTGCGACAATTGGTCATCGGTGAGGAAAGCCCGTTTGTTGGCAAGTCACTTATCGAGAGTGGCATCCGAGATATCTATAGTTGCATGGTTGTAGGTCTTGAGGAAGGAAAGGAGAATCTTTCATCCTACAGACCAACCCGTAAGTTCCAGGTGGGTGATATCATCTGGGTCGTGGGTGAGCGGGAATCACTTGACGCCTTGACGGCTAATCATTAAAGCCTGCAACCAGTTCGCAGATCCTGACTATCACCTGTTTGGCTTTTTCCATGGATTGAATGCTTACGAATTCGTATGGCCCGTGGAAATTCACACCTCCTGCAAAGATGTTGGGGCAGGGAAGTCCCCTGAAAGAGAGTTGTGCACCATCAGTACCGCCACGGATAGGTTTTACTTTAGGTGCAACTCCACAGTCCTGCATCGCATGGAGTACCACGTCGATGACATGCATTTGTGGGTCTATCATTTCTTTCATATTATAATATTGGTCTTTGACCTCCAGTGTTACGGTCCCTTCTCCATACAGGGCGTTCATCTGGTCCGCGCATTTTTTCATCAAGTGTTTGCGATCTTCAAATCGGTCGCGGTCATGGTCGCGGATGATATAGCTCATTTTCGCACTTTCTACATTTGATTGGATGCCAAGCAGATGATAGAATCCCTGATAGCCTTCTGTTGTCTCTGGTCGTTCATCTGCTGGCAGTAATTGAATGAATTCTGCAGCTAAAGCGTTGGCATTCACCATCTTGCCTTTTGCATAGCCTGGATGCACACTGACTCCTTTGATGGTGACCTTCGCACTGGCGGCGTTGAAGTTCTCAAACTCCAGTTCCCCTACATCACCACCGTCCATGGTGTATGCCCACTCGCAGCCAAACTGCTCCACATCGAAATGATGGGCTCCCATGCCAATTTCCTCGTCAGGGTTGAAGGCGATACGGATATCTCCATGTTTGATTTCCGGGTGGTTACGTAAGAAACACATGGCCTCAATAATTTCAGCAATACCAGCCTTGTCATCAGCGCCAAGAAGAGTGTTGCCATCCGTTACGATCAGGTCTTCGCCCACGTGCTGTAGCAGCTCAGGAAATTTAAGAGGACTACTGACTATGCCCTCAGAAAGTAGAATATCGCCACCGTCGTATTTTTCAACAATACGGGCATTGACATTGGCGCCAGAACAATCTGGACTGGTATCATAATGTGAAATAAAACCGATAGTTGGGACGTCCTTGACAGTTCCTTTCAAGGTAGCATAAAGATAGCCCTTGTCGTTGAGTATGACATCGCTGAAGCCCTCTTCCTCTAACTCTTTCTTGAGGTAGGTTGCAAATTCAAGTTGTTTTTCTGTACTTGGTACACGGCCGCTGTCTTCTGCCGACTGCGTGTCAAATTTCGTGTAATTGATAAACCGTTCTACTAAATTCATTTTATCAGTCTATTCTTTCATTAGGGCACAAAATTACGTATTTTTCTGCAAAACGCATAGATTTTCACCTATTTTATTTTGCCAGAACAATAAAAATATGTACTTTTGCAGCGTTTTAAAACGATAATTGTTGTGGAGAAGATTATAAGAAGAGTATTCTTAATAGTGTCGTTGTTTGTGGGTGTGCTCACAGCAAGTGCCCAGTCAATGAGTGACTTGGAAATTTTGGAATTTGTTCAGAAAGAAAGGAAGGCTGGTACGGATCAGGCTCAGATTTTTATCAAATTGATGCAGCGTGGTGTTGATGCCAAGCAGCTTCAGCGTTTGAGAAAGTTGTATGATAGTCAGGGTGGTTCCGCTTCGTCAAAATCATCACGCCTTTCTGGCTCCTCTTCCTCTTCGTCTTCCTCTTCTTCCGCAGATTCTCGTTTGCGTGAGTCTAATGGCTCTGTGAGAGTAGATGAAGAGGGTAATCCTCTTTATACATCAATGGATGGGTATAATCCTCTTGGAAGTAGCGAATACGAAATAAATGATTTGGACACACGTCCCAATGTCTATATTAAGGACTCGATGAATCTTCTGGTGAATGGCAAGCAGGTTTTCGGTCGTGACATTTTCAATAAGCGTACACTCTCCTTCGAGCCCAACATGAATATCGCGACACCTGCCAATTATGTGGTGGGCCCTGGCGACTTTGTCGTTATCGATGTCTATGGCGCTTCCCAGAAGTCCCAGAAACTTGAAGTCTCTCCTGATGGAACAGTGATTGTCGAAGGCTACGGTCCTATTCATCTTGCAGGTTTAACAGTGTCAGCAGCCAATGCGAAGATAAGAGAACAGTTGGGGAGTCGTTATAGCAATTCCAGGATACAGATGACGGTAGCCCAAACGCGCACTATTACAGTAAATGTGATGGGTGAGGTGGCTGTCCCAGGTACTTATACCCTTTCGGCTTTTGCGAGTGTCTTCCATGCCCTTTATATGGCAGGTGGTGTCAATGGTGTAGGTACGCTTCGAAATATCAAGGTCTATCGCGACGGGCGCCAGTTGACCGTGGTTGATGTTTATGACTATATCCTCAATGGGCGTCTGACGGGTAATGTCCGTCTGAGCGATAATGACGTCATTGTGGTAGGACCATACGACTGTATTGTTGATATCGTAGGTAACGTAAAACGTCCGATGGCCTATGAGATGAAGGCGAATGAGAGTGTCGCTACCCTGTTGAAATATGCCGGTGGCTTCTCCAATAAAGCTTATAAGGAAGCTGTCAGGTTGAACCGTACGGCAGGAGATCATTATTCTGCCTATAGTGTGTCAGAGTTTGATATGGCAGAATTCCGGCTTATGGATGGCGACTCCGTGACGGTCGATTCTATTCTCGACAGGTATGAGAATACGATCACCATCCGTGGTGCAGTTTTCCATCCTGGCAAGTACGACCTTGATGGATCCACAACAATCCGTTCGTTGATAGAACGGTCTGGTGGACTGACGGAAGAGGCTTTCTCAGCTCATGCGATGCTGTAT
>Ga0265298_10003851_pt1 | contig 19527 bp, 15 predicted proteins | sample AusTroGonzalo_MG_3_FD_193486 | JGI IMG/M metagenome (GOLD analysis project Ga0265298, IMG submission 193486) | Bovine rumen microbial communities from tropical cattle in Woodstock, Queensland, Australia - Gonzalo_01 | ecosystem: Host-associated > Mammals > Digestive system > Stomach > Rumen ... | reverse complement strand
CGCCATGAGCATCCCGGTGTGTTGCAACTTGACGACCTTCGTCGTCGGTTTCTGATAAACTTTAGTGTTCATTTCTTTTTTGAAATTAGATTGTTAATAACGTTATTAATAAAAAAACTTTTGTTGTTCAGTCCTTGCCGCCTGTCCGTCCGCCGCATGGGGACAAAAAACAAGCTGGCTTCCCTTGCATTTCTGCAAAGAAAGCCGTATATTGACGCGCGGGTGCCCGCGCTTCTTAATAGATGTGTTACTGGCGAGCGCCTGAGAGAGAGAGAGAGAGAGAGAGAGTAGCAAAATTATTGGAATGACCAAGGAAATCGGCCATTATTTTCTCTCCGTTAACAATAATTATCGCGTTCTGTCTCATCGCCTTTGTGAAATCGGGTGCAAAGATACAAAACTTTCCGCAAACAATCTCCTTTCCCCTCGAAAAATTAACAAATCATTACGAAAAAGGGCGGGAAAGGCTACGGGTTCTTGCTAAGGCAAGCGAACAAGTTCTTGGACAAGCCAAGCGGCAAAGCCGAGCGCGAGCGGGCGAGCTTGCTCGGGAATGGCCGCGCCGACATCCTCGGCCTCGGCTTCCCGCCCTGCGTTTCTCTACATTATTACACCCCTACGAAGTCCAGCGCATTCCGCTTGATGATGAGCGGATAGCGTTCGGGATGTTGGAGGCTCTCGATTTCGAGGTCTACATCAAGGTCGGGCCACTCGATGGCTTCGGGGCCGCTCATCTGGACGTTGAGCACGCTGCGGATGGGCGCATCCTGCATCCACGGGATGCGGTTGTACGACAGGAAGTAGTCGTGGCCCAGCACGGAGAGCATGATGCCCTGCGCGTTAATCATCAATACGCTTGCCGATGTGCTGGCGGAATTGTTCTTTGAAACTGTCTGCATATTTCTCTACGATTTTCTTGATTTCACTTAACTTGTGCTCGGGGATGCCCGTGTTCTTGGCCAGTTCCACGCGGGGCTCCAGCCAGTACTTGGCCTCATGGCCGCCGCAGATGACGTGGATGTGCATCCGCTCCTCCTCGTTGGAGTATATCTTGAACGTGTATTCGCTCTCGCGTCTGAATACTGGACTCATAATCTGCTACTTTTGCGTGCAAAGTTACAAAACTTTCCGCAAACAATCTCCTTTCCCCTCGAAAAATTAACAAATCGTCACGAAAAAGGGCGGGAAATATACAGGAATACCTAATTACACTTAAATATTGGTGCAAAAAAAGGAAAAAATGCTGGAAAGTTGTTATATTTGCACAAAAATTTAACAAATGTTGAATCTCGTCACAACTAGACCAATCATGCGAGCATGTATCATATCGCTGATGGCTGTATTTATGTTGGCAAATACGGTCTGCATCTGTCAGGCGCAGAATGCAATAGTAAAGATGCAGCCTGAGAATGGCGCTACGGATGTGAATATCGACACACACCTGATGCTGACGATGAGCGATGATGCCGTCATCGGTCAGAAAGGGTTCGTGTCAGTGTATGACAAAAGAACGGGGAAATTGGTAGACCGTCTGGATATGAGCATCCCAGCAGGGCCTACCGAGGGACAGCCGAAGAATCCTAAGGCACAATACACGCCTGTACCTTATATCTACAAGTCGCAGCATATCACAAACCGCAACACCAAAGCAGGCACTCCGTCTGGAGTGAACGGATGGGACACGAGCCGCTATCAGCTCGACATCATAGGCGGCTTCTCTGACGGTTTCCACTTCTACCCCATCATCACCAAAGGTAAGCAAGTGACCATCTATCTGCATCACAACATGCTGGAGTACGGGCATGAGTATTATGTCACTATCGACAAGGATGTCATCAGCGGCTTCAATGGCATTAAAGGTAAGAAAGGATGGACGTTCCGCACGAAGGACAAGGCCCCAGACGACAGCCAGCGACTGCTGACGGTATCGGCTGACGGCAAGGGTGACTTCTCTACCGTTCAGGGAGCGATGGACTTTATACCAGACTCTGTTGCCTCTGCGCAGGACGGCTATCGGGTGCTGGTGAAGAATGGTGACTACGAGGAACTGGTGTACTTCCGCAACAAGCGGTTTGTCACTATCGAGGGAGAGAGTCGCGATGGTGTGGTGATTCACTACCCGAACAACGAAGTGTTCAATCCCCACCCTGCCGATATCAAGACCAACGAGGTCCGTGGTACTTTTCCCTCGCGACGCGCAGCCTTTGCTGCCGACAACTGCAGCGACCTGACATTCCGCAATCTGACCATCAAGACCGATTGCAAGGGTCAGGCTGAAGGATTGTTGGTGAACGGCGAGCGCAACTACTTTGAGAACATCCACATCATCGGCGACGGCGATGCCCTACAAGCCAACGGCAGTTGCTACTGGATGAACTGCTGCATCGACGGTGGCGGAGACACCATCTTAGGCCGCGGCCCGTCATTCTTCAACCACTGTACCATCACCAGCTATGGTGCATTCATGTGGATTCGCAACACGAAGGAGAATCATGGCAACATTTTCGTAGACTGCCATTTCAAAGGACTCAGCGACTATGCAGAACTTGGCCGGCTACCAGACAATCACGGCAAGAACTATCCTCATGCGGAATGCGTCTTGTTGAACTGCACATTAGAAAACATCCCTGCATTCGGATGGGGCAGGATTGATGACGGTGCCAAGACCGCGACTATCCTTGAGTTCAACAGTCACGACGCGGAAGGCAAGCCTTTAGACATTTCCAAGAGAAACCCGCTGATGCGTCAGCTCGACCCCATCCGTGATGCCAAACTCATCGGAAGATACTCTGACAGTCATTGGGTATTAGGTTGGTAGCTCATAGTTTATTCCCAAGGCGGGAGCGGCAGCCGTAATGATGGTATCGACGGAGATCAGTATGTCGCAATCTTCCGTACATCATCTTCAAAGGAATCCTTATTGACCGCACGTGACTTGAGTTTTGAGCGGTAAGTGTAGATGGTGGTGATGCTGGAGCGGAGGATATCGGCGATTTCCTGATTGTCACTGATTCCCAAGCGGATCAGGGCCAGAATACGGAGTTCTGTAGTCAGGCGTTTGCTGTCACCTTCGCTTATCACGAAAGCATTGTCAGGCGTCAGCAGTTTATTCACTTCACTGATAAAGGCAGGATAGATATTGAGGAATGCTTCATCGAAATTCTGATGGAACATCCTGATGCCGCTATTGATGGCCATCGAACTTTTCAATTCTGCATAGAGTTCCTCTAACTTGCGGTCACGGGCCAGGCGATTGAGCTGTTTGCTGCGTTCTTCTCCCTGCTTAATCAGATTACTGCTCAGTTCGAGAAAGCGCCCTATGTACTCGTCTTTGATACGATTTGCCTCTTTCATCTGACTATTAACGGCCTGTATCTGTTCATTATGGGCCGTCAAAGTCTTGTTCATGGCCTCAATCTGCCGACTGGCGGCCTTCTTCTTCCTCAGAAGTACAAGTGTGTAAGCCATAATGCCAAGCAGGATTAGAGAGATGAAAGAGATAATGCCCAGATAAATATAGGTATTCTGTTGGGTCTGGGCACGCTCTTTGTCATAGAGGTTCATAATCTGCGGTGCCATCCGTCCCACCTGCATCATTCGCAGGCGACTGCCATAGAACCGTGCCTCGGTAATCGACTGGTAGAGATAGCGGTAGGCAATATCGTTCTCTCCGCGCGCCATCAGGATTTCTGCCAGCGTGCGTAACGAATTATTCTCCCGAATGGCTCCCTGTTCGTCGCTGATGGCACTGAGCAGAAGATAGTATTCCTGTCGCTCCTTGTCATCCTTACACTGATAGAAATAGGCAAGCGTGCTTGTGACGATGCTATAGTCGCGGGTACTGACATCGAGTTTAGGCAGATAGTCCTCCATCATCTGAATGGCCTTGTCGGGATTACCTGTTTCACAGGTGTAAGTGGCCAGACTGAAGATATAGTCATAGCTGTCTTTGGGGGCTGTCTGGATAATCAGTTGACGGTAATATTGTGCTTTTTGGATATAGTCATTAAAATAAGGTGTATATTGTGCCATCTCTGAACGATAAAGGTTCAGTTCACTCTGCTGATTATAATAGGCCACACGCTGCACATCGCCCAGTTTCTCCGGATCTATCTCATCCATGAGACGGCGTGCCCTGTCGAAAAGTCCCGTGACAGAGAGGATATGGGCCATGCGGATAGCACTGGCAGCAAAACGGTCATGGTCGTCAGTATGTCGGAATCGCTCTACATTCTTTTCTACGTAATAGAAGGCCGAATCGAACCTGAATGCCACATATTCGTCATAAAGGCGGAGATTCAGATCGTACATCTGATCGTCGGTCAGCGACATTGTCTTTACGCCATCCTTCAGATTCCTGAGACGGTCTTCTTTCTCAGCCGTTGTCTCCTGATAGTGTGCTATCAGACTGTCAAGCTTCACATACAGATGCTTGACATCGCTTGCAGACCCCATCATCGCCTGCAGGCATAGAACAGATATCAACCAATAGTGTCTCATCGTCATATTCTTTTTTGTGTCTGGTGCAAAAGTACTAAATCTTTTTCATTCCACCAAATATCAAAACGCTTTTTCTGCCAAAATACGATTGATTTGATTTAGATTTTTCTGGATAGCTCTTTTTATAAACGGCTTATTATCAACATTTTGCGATTTTCACCACTTTGATATTTGTTTGGTGTGCTTGGATGGCGTCAGAAATACCCGTAACTTTGCCGACGAAATCAAAAATTTAAATCATTCACGTCAATAAAAACAAATTGGAACAATGAATAAATTGGTTGTTAGTTTAGTTATATTAGTAAGTAATTTTGTTAGTTCAGGCGTTTCCGTTTGCAATGCCAAAAATGTTGTGGTGACTTCACCCGACGGAGCCGTGACGGTGACCGTCGGCGTGAAGAACCATCATCCATTCTACATGGTCAACTACCAGAACCGCCTACTGGTGAGTCCCTCGCGTTTGGGTTTCCTTCTTGATGATAAAGAGGTAGGCACGCATGTAAAGATGGGAAATGTGAGCCGGGATACGAAGGATGAGACATGGACCCAGCCCTGGGGTGAGGAGGAGACTGTAAGCAACCACTACAACGAACTGACAGTCAGTTTCCTGGAAAAGACGGGGGGCAGCATGCGCGTGGTGTTCCGCGTATTCAACGACGGGTTTGGCTTCCGCTATATACTGCCAGACGACAACAGAGGTAAAGAGTATTGTATTCAGGAGGAATTGACCGAGATCGTCTTGGCACACGATGCCAAGGCCTGGTCGATTCCGTCGAACCACACGGCGTATTTTGAAGGTATTTATACTTCAGACCTGTTGAGCAGGAAAGACACCGTCTGCACACCTCTTACTATAGAATATGAGAAAGATCTGTACCTCGCCATTCATGAGGCTGCGCTTGAAGACTATGCCAGTATCAACCTCACGCCGCGCCATGGAGCGGACGGAGCAGTCCGTCTGCTGACAGCCCTCACGCCCTGGCAAAACGGCGTAAAGGTCTATGCAAAGGGCGAACTGAAAAGTCCCTGGCGCACCATGATCATCAGCAACACGGCAGGAGGTCTGCTTACGTCGCGCCTGATGCTGAACCTCAACGAGCCGTCCCGCATCGAAGACACCTCATGGATAGAGCCCGGCCGCTATATCGGTATCTGGTGGAGCATTCACAAGAAGCAGAATACCTGGGAGATGGGACCCACTCATGGTGCTACTACAGAAAATGTGAAGCGCTACATGGACTTTGCCGCACGTCACGGCTTCAGCGGCGTACTGGCCGAGGGATGGAACCCAGGATGGGGAGAAGGAGAAAAGGTGACTTATCTGAAGACCTATCCGGATTTCGACATGGAGGAGGTTTGCCGGTATGGTGTTTCCAAGGGTGTGCGTTTTATCGGGCATACCGAGACATGGGGACGGGCTGCATTGTTGGAGGAGGAGATGGACGAAGCCTTCGCCTGGTTCTCCAGACTGGGCATCCGTGCCGTTAAGACGGGATATGTTGGGCATCTGTTCGACGGAAAAGAACTGGCCAAGTCGCAGTATGGCATCCGTCACTACCGCCGTGTGATAGAGTGCGCCGCCAAGCACCATATTATGATCGACAATCACGAGCCCGCCATGCCGACCGGTATCCAGCGCACGTGTCCCAACCTGATGACCCAGGAAGGCGTGCGCGGACAGGAGTACAACGCCTGGGACCGTCGCGGTGGCAATCCTCCCTCGCATACTGTCACGCTGCCTTTTACTCGAGGTCTCGCAGGTCCTACTGATTTCACTCCGGCCATCTTCAACTTCTCGGAGATCGTGAAGGGTACACATCCCCACTCCACTCTGGCCAAGCAGTTGGGCGAGTTCGTGGTGATCTACAGCCCCTTGCAGATGGCCGCCGATGCCATCGAGAACTACGAAGGACAGCCTGCGCTGACATTCATTGAGAGTTGTCCTACTACCTGGAGCCGCACACTGGTGCCTAACGGCGAGATCGGGAAATATATCACAATGGCAAGAAAGGAGCGTGGCGGTGACCGCTGGTTCATCGGCAGTATCACCAACGAGGAAGCCAGGGATCTGACGATACCCCTCGACTTCCTAGACGAAGATACCACATACCTTGCAGTTATCTACGAAGACGGGCCTGATGCGGACTTTGAAACCAATCCCTACGAGATGACTATCAGGCAGATAGAAGTGACAAAGGGCGACAGCCTGAGTCTGCATCTGGCACGCAGCGGGGGAGCAGCGGTCAGGATTGAAAGGAAACGAATTTGAATAATAATAAAATCATAATCATAAAAATATTCCAATCAATTAATTTAAACCAAATGAAAATGAAAAGACAGAAAAAAAATTGTTATCGCCTGCTGATGATGCTGGCGGTGGTGTTTTTTGCCTTGGATGTTTCTGCACAGGCTACCATCAGTGGTCATGTGAAAGACGAGACGGGTGAAGGTGTCATTGGTGCCTCCGTCATGGTTAAGGGAACATCTAATGGTACAGTGACAGACTTCGACGGGAACTTCAGCCTGCAGTGTCAGCCTGGAGCAACGTTGGTGTTCAGCTACATCGGCTATAACCCTCAGGAACAGCCTGCCAAGAACGGTATGGAGGTGACGATGAAGGAGGATGTGGCCCAGCTGAACGAAGTCGTAGTGGTAGGTTATGGTTCGATGGCCAAGAAAGAGATCTCGAGCTCTGTGGTACAGATCAGCAAGGATCAGTTCAACCAGGGAGCTGCCACGGATGCCATGGCGCTGGTAGCCGGTAAGGTGGCAGGCCTGAACGTGGCTACATCGGCTGATGCCAACCCCAACGCCATGAGCGCCATCCAGGTGCGCGGTGCGGGAAGTCTGACGGCCAACAACGGACCATTGGTAGTGATTGACGGTATTGCTGGCGGCGACCTGCGTAACATCGCTACGCAGGACGTGGAGTCGATTACCGTACTGAAGGATGCCGGCAGTGCCGCCATCTATGGAACGCGTGGTGCCAATGGTGTGATTCTGGTGACCACCAAGAAAGGCTCTGGAAGCGCCGGCGTTACCAACGTGACCTACGACAGCTATGTGGCGCTGAACGTGCAGAAGCCACGGATTGAAATACTCTCTACCGACGAGTTCCGCCGTTCCCGCCGTGGTCAGGACTATGGTGCAGATACGGACTGGTGGGATGAGATTACTCGGCCCGTCAGTTACAGTCTGAACCAGTATCTCTCCATCGATACGTCGGGGAAGAACGGGTATTTCGGACTGTCGGTAAACTATAAGAAAGGTAATGGTCTGGATATCGTTTCCGGACGTGAAGAATACGGAGCCCGCTTCGTGGGCGAGCAGCGTGTGCTGAACAACCGTCTGCAGTTCAATTCGTCGCTGTCTGCCCGCAAGGTGCATGAGGATTGGGGCAACGACGGACTGTTTGACACGGCCCTGACAATGAATCCCACCATCCCGGTGAAGAACCCCGACGGCAGCTATTATCAGCCCAATTCTCCGACGGACATCCACAACCCCGTGAACGACCTGAGGGAGAACGTGAGTCAGGGTGACCGTATCTATATCCTGGGTAATGCCGACGTGAAGCTGAACATCCTGCAGATGGAACAGCACAACCTGAACACCTCGCTCAGCTATGCCCTGCAGTATAATGACCTGAAGGATAACTTCTACACGCCGACGACATCCAGTGAATCGTTCTGGAACGGCTACGACGGCCGTGCCCGCATTAACTATCAGAAGTGGTGGACCAACCGGCTGGAGTGGCTGGTGAACTATACGATGACGCTGAATGAGCACCAGCTGAAGGCTGTGCTCGGCTATTCGTGGGAACGCAGCAATTGGGAGCAGAGTGGCAACGAGAATATGGGATTCGTGTATGATGCACTGTCGTATCACGGTATCGGCAGCGGCAGCTATCTGCACGAAGGCAAGGCCAATCTCTGGGCCGGATCATCGGAATCAACACTGATCGGATTCTTCGGACGAATCAATTATAACTACAACGATATGATCTACGCCTCTGCTTCTATGCGTCGCGAGGGTAGCACCAAGTTCGGTGCCAACAAGAAGTGGGGTAACTTCCCTTCTGCCTCCTTGGCATGGGAAATCACCAGCACCCCGTTTGCCCAGGGTCTGAAAGAGAGCTTTCAGAGCCTGAAGCCACGCATCAGCTATGGTGTGACCGGGCGTTCAGACTTCAACGCCTATCAGAGTATCGCCACTTATAGCACCCGTGGCGCCTACCTGATCGACAACCAGTGGATCAACGGTTATGCCCCGTCGCTGAATGCCAATCCCGATCTGGCTTGGGAAAAGTCGACAGCCTTCAATATCGGTGTTGATTTCGTGGCCCTGAACAGCCGTCTGCGTGGTAGCGTCGAATTTTACGACCGCCGTTCGCAGGATCTGCTCTATAACTACACGGCACCGCAGCCTCCGTTTATCTACAACACCATCCTGGTGAATGTGGGTACCACCAAGAATACCGGTGTCGAAGTGGCACTCGAGTACGACGTGTTGGCAAAGAAGGCCGTTAAGTGGACAACAGGTTTCAACTGGAGTATGGGACAGACCAAACTGACCAAACTCTCGAGCGACGCCTACCAGATGGCTTACCTCGACCTGTATCAGAAGCCGGGACCTGGCACCAGTGAGTACTTCTTCCGCGTGGAAGAGGGCGGAAAGATCGGCCAGTTCTATGGCTATGAGCATGCCGGTATAGACGACAACGGACTGTTGCTCATCTATGACAATGACGGTAATGCCATTCCTGCCGCACAGGCAGATCCCTCATACAAGCGGAATATCGGCAATGGCGCTCCCAAGCACTTCCTGTCATGGACCAACTCGCTGAGCTATAAGAACTGGGATCTGAGCATGATGTTCCGTGGTGCGTTTGGCTTCGAGATCTTCAATATGCGCAAATATGGCATGGGGCTGAAAGGTTCCGGTACTGATAATGTGCTGCGCAAGGCTTATACCGACTATGCCGATGTGAACTCAAGCGGTGGTATCATCTCAAGCTATTTCCTTGAGAAGGGCGACTACTTCAAACTCGACAATGTCACGCTTGGATATACCCTGACACCGAAGAGCCGACAGTTGGTGGAGAGCTTCCGCATTTATCTCACAGCCAAAAACGTGTTCACGCTGACAGGATATGAAGGCAACGACCCCTCTATCGTCACCTCTACAGGCATTACCCCAGGCATCGACTCTAACAGTGCTTATCCGCAGGCCACACAGGTAAGTCTGGGCGTTACACTGAGATTTCATTAAAAAGTAAAAAGGGAAAAAAAGTAAAAAGGTAAAACCATTATGATTACCAAGATATACAAAAGACTTCTTTGCATAGCAAAGCGGCAAAGCCGAGCACTGATCGGTTTATCAGTTATCAGTTGTCAGTTATCGTTTAGCGTAGCACTTTCGTCTTGTACCGACCTTGACGAGAAGGTGTACGACCGTATCGACGCAGGTGTCTATTACCAGAATGAGGCCAGTGTGAAGGGTGCCGTGGCTGCCATCTACGGACAGACATCGCAGACATTGGCTGGCGAGAATTTCTTCCATCTCTCAGAATACCCCGCCGACCAGATTACATGGCGTGTATGGAATGCCGGACTCTGGGGCTGGGACGAGGCCATGAAGACCGTGCTCTCATGGCACAACTGGACTTCAGAGTCTACCATCATAAACAATGCATGGAATGGTGCATGGACAGCTATCGGACTGGCAAACCTGCTGCTCAGCGACCTTGAGGGGCTGAGTGCATCGGCGTTGGGTATGACGGATGCCCAGTTGGCTCAATATGTAGCTGAGGTGCGTACCATCCGTGCCTGGAACTATTATTGTATCTTTGAGCTCTGGGGTGGTGCGCTGCCTCTGAACACCTCTGCCAGCAGCGAGGTGCCTGGAACGGCTGATCCGGACTGGGACACATCGTGCAGGAAGATCTACGACTTCATTGCCACGGAGTTGGATGAGACTGTCAACGCCTTGGCCAAGGACGACGCCAGCCACTCGATGGTGAACCGTGCCAACCAGGCTATGAACCGTCTGCTCAAAGCCCGTCTGCTGCTCAATGCCGAGGTGTTCATCGGCGAGAGGCACTATGACGAGTGCGAGGCACTGTCTAAGGAGATCATCAACGGCACTTACGGCACCTATGCTATCGACGACAACTATCGTAACCTCTACTCGATGGACAACGTGAAGAGTCCTGAGGTCATCTTCGCCCTTGCCGCTGAGGACGGACAGGGTGCTGCCAATGCCATCTCGAATGTGCGCACGATGGTAGGTATGTGGTATGGCTATGCCGACTATTTCGGACAATCGTACGACGGCATCGGCGCCTGGAACTGCGTATGTCTTGTCCCCTCGTTCGACAACTCCGGCAGCGTTCTGCCTACAGGTGGTTCTACCGGTGCAAAGTGCTTCCTGGATTACGGCGACAAGCTGGGTGCTCCCTACGAGCGTTTCGACGATCGTGACATCCGCAAGCAGAACTATACTTACGATGTGAACACAAAGACCCACGGCCCCGGCATGTTCTTAAAGGGCATCATCCGTGCCAACTTCGGAACGGGCGATGTGCTGAAGGCTGACGCCGACCGCGACGGGCAGGATCTGGTATATGTCGATCAGTTGGGTACATTCCTCAATCAGGGACGTGAGTTAGAGACTGTGATGAGTCCCCGTTGGGGCGAGACCAACTCAGGCGTACGTCTGGTGAAGTATCCGCTCTATCCGAATGATGAGCAGGGAGGCTTCAAGAGCATCGACGATGTACAGTTCCGTCTGGCCGAGGCCTACTACAATGTGGCTGAATGCGAGATGCGTAAGGGTAACAGCGCTGAGGCCAAGAACTATGTCGATGCCGTCCGCGGCCGCTACTACAAGACTTCCGACCGTACGGCTGCGCTCAGCATTCCCGGGCCCGGTTTCACACAGTTCGATATGGACTGGATGCTCTCCGAGTGGGGTAAGGAATATCTGGGCGAGGGCAACCGCCGTCGTACCGACCTTCGCCGCTTCGACAAGTTCACACAGGGCCAGTGGTGGTTCTGGGGACGTGCTAAAGAAGACGGCATCAGTCTTCCCGAAAAGCGCGACCGAAAGTATGAGTGGTATCCGCTGCCACAGACGGCTATCTCCGTTAACCCCGGACTGATTCAGAATCCGAACTATTAAAAAGTAAAAAGGTAAAAAATTGAAAAAGTAAAAGATATGAAAAAGATAATATGTAATAAGGCCAAAGGGCTGGTAAAGGTTTTACCTTTTTACCTTTTTACCCTTTTACCTTTATTCAGCAGTTGTTCAAGCAAAGAGGACATCATATTCGATCACGAGAAGCAGCAGTTTGAGACGCGGGCCGACCGCATCCTGCTGGAGTTCATTGCGCCATTCGGCACCACTGCCGATGAGGAGATATACATTACGGGCGCCTTCAACGGCGGGGATGAAGCCGTAGGCAATCCGCAGTATCTGCTGGAAAAGGCAGCCAATACCAATGCGAAGTGGGGCATCTATCTCGACCCCAATACCTTTGCAGGCGGTAAGACGCTGGCCGACGGTTTCCGCTTCTATTCCAAGAATCAGGGTAAGGAACTGACCGTTAGCGGTGAAGAGGCGATGCATACTGACAATCCTGGCATCGGCACATTTACCAATGTCTGGGGACAGCGCTGGGAGAGCTACTACTGGAGTGGCGGCGAAGCGCCAGAGCCTGCTCACGACGGTTTCGCGGTCTATGTGGATGACCAGACGGGATGGGATGTACTGACGCTCTATATGTGGGGCGATGTCAACAACCTGAATGGTGACTGGCCAGGAATGGGCGTTACCGGCACATGGAACCACGATGGCGTCACTTGGAAGTATTTCGACATGGGCGAAGCTAATACCGGACTGGTTGAAAACCTCATCTTCAATAATGGCGGCAATGGGGTACAGCTTGCCGACTTCAACTTCACGATCGACCGTGACGTCTTCCTGAGAATCACTGCCGACGGAGTGGAGGAAATCGGCCTTGAGCCCAGCGTGAAGCACGACGGCTATGCTGTATTCGTATATGATGAGACAGGCTGGGATGCCCTGAACCTCTATATGTGGGGCGACGTGAACAACCTTAATGGTGACTGGCCTGGTATGGAGGTGACTGGTGAACAGACCATCAATGGCATTACCTATAAGTACTTCGATATGGGTGAGGCAAATGCAGGTTTGGGCGAGAACCTGATCTTCAGCAATGCAGGCTCCAGCCAGTTGGCCGACTTCGCTTATACCATCGACCATGACGTCTATCTGCACATCACCACCGCAGGTGTTACCGAGATTGATCCCGCCACATTCCAGCCTGGCGGCGACACCCCTACACCCGATCCTGATCCAGAACCTCAGCCCACAGGCGAGACTGTGATGATTGCAGTCAAGAACTCTGTAGGCTACGCCGACCCTCATCTCTATGTATGGGGCGACAGCGAGGCATGTGGCGGATGGCCTGGTGCTGCTCCTGTCAAAACGACAGATAACGGTTGGCTGTTGTTTGAACTGCCTGCCAACGGCACATACAATATCATCCTCAATGACAATGGCAGTCCACAGATCGATGGTCCTGAAGTATTCACCAGCGGCAGTCATTTCTATGATGTGAATACAGAATGGGTGGAATCCGCAAATACTGTTACCATCCAGAATGAAGCGGGCTATAGCGATCCACGCCTCTATGCTTGGGGCGATGGTGAGATCTACGGTGGTTGGCGTGGAATCAAACCTACCAGCAATGAGAACGGCACACTGGTATTCCCTCTGCCTCATGATGGCGGTACCTACAATCTCATTCTCAATGGTGAGGGTGACGGCGTACAACAGGATATTGCAACGGTTGTGGCTGATCAGAGCTATTCGTTCACTGCAAAATAATCATGGAGATGAGAAAGATACATCTATCAGTTTGGGGCCTTGCCACAGTGCTGCTCATGGCAGCCTGTGGCGGGGGTGCCACCCGAAGCCTTGAGGTCGATGGCACAAAGCCTGTCAGCGATGAGAACCGCATCATCTACCAGATGAACGTGGGAGCCTTCACGCCGGAAGGTACGTTCCTGTCCGCTATGCAGCAGCTGGACCGGCTTGACACGCTTGGTGTCGATATCATCTGGCTGATGCCCGTCTATCCGCGTGGCGCCACGATGAACAGTCCTTACGCAGTGATGGACTACAAGGCAGTGAACCCGAAGTATGGCACGGTCGAAGACCTGAAGACATTCGTTGCCCGCGCCCATGAACTGGGCATGAAGGTGTGGCTCGACTGGGTGCCCAACCATGTGGCGCAGGAGAATCCTTGGACAAAGACTCATCCCGAGTATTTCACAACAGATGCAAAAGGCCAGATGATTCATCCCCATGGATGGGGCGATGTACTTGAACTCGATTATCAGAATGAAGGTCTGGTCAATGAAGTCAATACCGCCATGAAATTCTGGATAGAAGAATGTGACATCGACGGCTATCGTTGTGACTACGTATCCAGCCCCACCATTCCCGTCACTTATTGGCAGGACATCATTGCCCAGTTAAAGAGCCTGAAGCCAGGCAAGAAGATTGAGATGATGAGCGAGACCGATATCACCGATCGGGCTAACCAGCGCATCGACTCCTGCGGCTTCGATTACGATTATGCCTGGAGTCTGCAGGGTTCCATCGCCCGTCTGTACCGAAGGGGCTTCCATGCCGACAGTCTGAAACAGATCTGGCTGCGCTTCCTCGACAAGTCGTCGAAGGTCAAGAACCGTCGGATGGTCTATCTCACCAACCATGACCAAAACTATAACGACGGTGGCCACACCCTGCGTAAGTTCTATGGCGAAAACCGTTACGGCCTGACCGTCATGGAGTTCACCTTCTACGGCATGCCCCTCATCTATAACGGACAGGAGATCGGCGACCCTGATACGCTGAACTATTTTACGGATGCCAAGGTAAAATGGCAGCGCGTGGATCATAAGATGCTCCATACTGTTCGGACGCTCATTGCACTGCATCACCAACAGCCATCGTTGGCAGACAATGCCCCCGTGGAATTCCTCAGTACGAGCGATGACCATGTGCTGGCCTGGCGGCGGGGCAATGTTGTGGCTGTGGTCAACTTTGCCGACTACGACACGGCGGCAGTCATCGAGGGCATCGATGCAGGCACATACCAGCAGTGGCTGAATAGTCAGACGATCTTCCATGGCCCAAACATGACGACGCTCGCTCTTGATGCTTCGCCCTCTATCTGCCTGGAGACGAAAGGCTATGCAGTGTATGTTAAACAGTAATGACCTGCTTCATCACAAGGTATTACTGATATTTGAGTACTCACAGGGGCTGGCTGCTCTGCGAAGAATGGCCGCCCCGTTTTTTAACTATAAACAATTAAAATTGAACATGATGATTACCAAAAGACTTCTGTTGAGCTTATCATTTATCATTTGTCATTTAGCATTCAGCGTAGCGTCGGATTACGTCGATCAGATCAACAGCTCGACAGAGAAACGGGCTGAAGGAAGGCGCGTCGTCTATGAGATGAACGTCGGTTCGTTCACCCCCGAAGGCACCTTCTCAGCAGCCCAGACCCGTCTGAGGGAACTCAGGACCCTGGGTATCGACGTCGTCTGGCTCATGCCCGTCTATCCCCGTGGCGGAGGCATCAACAGCCCCTATGCAGCCACAAACTTCCAAAAGACCAACCCCAAATATGGTACTATTGCCGACCTGAAAGCCCTCGTCGCAGAGGCACATCGTCTGGGAATGGAGGTGTGGCTCGACTGGGTGCCCAACCACACCGCCACCAATGCTGACTGGGTAACATCTCATCCCGAGTACTATGCCAAAAGCGGCGGACAGATGATCCACCCCAATAATTATGGAGACGTATGGCAACTTGACTATAGCAATGCCGATCTGGTGAATGCCATGAACGACTGCCTGAAGTTCTGGATCGACGAGACTGACATCGACGGCTATCGATGTGACTATATCAGCAGCCAGCGGATTCCCTCATCCTATTGGGAGGCTACCATCCCTATGATTAAATCATATCAAGAAGGCAAGACTATCACATTTCTTGGAGAGGCAGATATCGCCTCAGATGCCACGCGACTGAAGAATGCCGGCTTCGACTATGACTATGCCTGGCAGTTCCAGTCCAGCCTGGCCAATTATGGCTCTGCCGGAAATACAGCTGCCCGTCTAAGAGCCTTTACCAACACACTACTCGATAAATCATCCGATATCACGTTTGGTCGTATGCTCTATGTCACCAATCACGACCAGAATTTCAACGAGTCGAAAAAGACGCTGACACAGAAGTATGGCGAGAACCGCTATGCCCTCACCGTCCTGGCCTACACAGTCTATGGTATGCCCCTGATATATAATGGGCAGGAAACTGGCGGCAATCAGGCGCTCGACTATTTCAACGACACCAAAATCGACTGGACAGCAAAAGACGACAAGATGCACAACACCCTGCGCACCCTTTTCGCTCTGAAGCATGAGATTCCCGCATTAAGTGATTCAAAGCAGACAGACGGCAACCCTACGACAAACATTCTCACCGTCACCGGCAACACCAGCCTCTTTGCTTATACCCGCACATTGGGAGACAGTGAAGTACTCGTCTTGCTGAACATGGGCAACAGCCAGGCAACGGCAAGCTTCGAAGGCCTCACCTCAGGCCCATGGAGTCTCTGGCTCAACAGCGAAAACATCGCCCAGGGTACCAGCCGTCATCAGGAATCACTCAGCGCTACTCACACGTTCAGCCTCGAGGCCAAAGGCTACCGCGTCTATGTACGTGGTATCTATGAAGAGCAGGAAATCGCCCCTACAACCATTCATACCATACGACCTGTCAAAACCGAAGACAACCGTTGGTTTGACATGAACGGCCATAGCGTCAAAATACCCACCGTCCCAGGACTCTACATCCAGAATGGGAAAAAATATATTGTGAAGTAAATACGCCCTGAGGAGCAAGTGTCGGCGTTAGCCAAACAAGAGTAGAGGCAAGTATCTCGCATACTCGGACAAATCAAATTTCTGCGAGAGTGTTGCGGAGGATGGAGGTGCTATCGCTGAGCATGCGGACGAACTCCTTGGTGGAATTCTTCACATAGGTGTTCTTCAGCAGGTGGATGCAGCCCTGCATCTCCTTGTCCGGGGTGTCGGTATCGACAATCGGGATAGCTTTCAGACCGTTCTCACCCACGACGGTACTCTCGCTGAGAATGGTGACGTAGTTCGACTCGCGCACCAGTCGGAAAAGCAGATAGACGGTATTCATCTCCACCTTAATCTTATAATGGTAGTCGTGGTCTGCGATAGCATGACGGAAAGCAGAACGTGCCTGAGTGCCCCGTCGCGTGAGGGCAAGGTCGTAGCGTTGGAGTTCTTTGAGAGTAATGGTCGTACGGCTGGCAAGGGCGTGGCGCTCGTTGACGATAGCTGCCAGACGGTGATGGAAGAGCACGCGGCTCTCGATCTTTGGGTTTGCAACAGTCGGTCGGAACGCAAGCACGAAGTCGAACTCATGGTTCTCAAGTTGGGCAATGAGTTCAGCCATTGTGGACTGGGTGACGTTCATCTTCACATGAGGATATTTGCGCAGGAAGGCTGTGACGGTCTCGGCCATGATGCTGGCGAAGGAGAAGGTGACGCCGATATTGAGCTCGCCGCCCACGAGATGCTTGAGTTCATCGAGACGCAACAGGCAATTGTCTGCCGACATCAGCGTCTCCTTGGCCAGCGGCAGGAGTGTCTCCCCTGCCTCAGTAAGCGACACTTCGTGGCTGTTGCGCAGGAAGAGTGGCTGTTGGAAGTCGTTCTCCAACTGGAGAATCTGGTGAGAGAGGGTGCTCTGAGTGATGAACAGTTCCTTCGCAGCCATTGAGAAATTGAGCGTTTCCGCCAGTTTCACGAAATATTTCAGTTGTCTCAGTTCCATATTTTTTTGCTCAAGATTGTGATTTTTGGTGCAAATATAAGCATTTTTGTCATATCTGCAAAGCAATTGACATAAAAAAGCACTTGGCTATCGAAAATTTCGATAACAAGCTGCGTCACTATTCATAACCAAACGTTGCAGAATCGTAAAAATCGCCGTACCTTTGCACCGTCGAAAGAAAACAAGTATAACAATTAAAGATTAAAATTATGATTACATTGATGGAAATGGGCTTGATGCTCGCAGCAGGAACAGTTTTTAGCACTTGGATGGCAAAACACGACAACCTGGAGGTCCGCTAACCTTCAGGTTGTTTTTTTGTTGTCATCATCGGGTGCAAAATTAATTAGCGCGACGGCATTGCATACATCAATCCATACTTCTCATGCAGTTTGCGAAGAGAGCCGTCGGACTTCATCTGACGGATGGTCTTTTTTCCTGCCATTCTCATGCGATCATCAGCAGCTGTGCGATGCCGAAGCATGCGGACGAACTCCTTGGTACGGTTGCTGTCGTGGTGATGACACTTGCATTTCTCATCGCCTCATTTTAAAATACAGGGGAAATACCTTCCTACTCGTTTCTTATAATAAGATATTCCTGTCCGAAATCCTTTTCCAGACGCTTTTCCTCACTACGGACTTGCAGCGTACGCAGGATTACTTCTGCCAAGACAATCAGCAGAGGCATGACTGACCAAAGCCAGACAGGAGCACCCGTATTGTAGATATAAATGCCTACGAGCATTGGATTGCGGCACAGACGATATGGGCCACTGGTCATCAGATGTTTCGTTCTCGGAGCCATTACGGCTTCATTTCTTCCATTGTATGGCGAGCATGGTGAGGTCGTCGCTTTGCTCTGTGTCGCCCACAAAGTCGGCCACAGCCTGCGTCATACGCTCGATGAGCATGCGGGGCTGCCGGGAGGTGGTTTGCACCACCTCATAAATCCGTTTCTTTCCAAACAACTGATGCCTGACATCCTCAGCCTCGTCGAGTCCGTCGGTATAGAGGAAGAGTGTGCTGCCTGGGGCGAGATCAGCCTCTTGGGCTTCGAACTCACAATCAAGCATGGCCCCTATGGGAAGATTGCTGTGGACAGGAAGAGGCTGCCGGTTGACAAGCGGTGCTTTATGTCCTGCATTACAATAGCGCAGATGCCCAGTATCGAGGTCGAGTACCCCGGCGAAGAAGGTGACGAAGACGGTCATGCTACTTTTGCGGATCATCATATCGTTCATGCGACTGACGATACGCACAAGTTCCGGCTCGCTCTCTGACAACAGGCGGAAGGCTCCGCAGACAGTTGTCATCACTAACGCGGCAGGCACTCCCTTGCCCGCAACATCGCCGATGCAGAAGTAGAGACTGTTGTCACGCAGGAAGAAATCGTAGAGGTCTCCACCCACAGCCTTGGCGGGAGTCATTGAGGCATACACCTCAAGGCCCTCACGATTGGGAAAAGCACTGGGCACCATCGAATTCTGGATGTCTCGGGCAATGGACAACTCGCTCTCAATGGCCGACTTCTGGGCGGTCGTTGTCTTCAGCTCGTCGATATAAAGGCTGAGCGACTGCTGCATGTTGCCAAACGAGTCGCGCAACATGCGTATCTCGTCATCGTCCCTGATGTCGGGCAGTGGGGTGTTGAAATTGCCTTTCGCCACTTCTTCTGCCGAACTGGCGAAGCGGTGCAGGGGGGATGTTACTTTTCTGATCTGCTGCCGGCAGAACAGATAGATAGCCGCCAGACCGATGAGCATGGCCAGCAGGATGGTGGTGTTGAGCATGCGCCCGTGCCGCTGTATCAGGTCTTCGGGTACCACCATCATGACGGTCCACTCCACGTGTCTGATGTTGCGATAGCAAATCCAAGACGGCACCCCATCAATGATAGCAGATACTGCCCCCTGTTGCCCTTTGAAAGTCACGTCTGCATCGAGTGTGTCTCTCAGCATGCGGTCCTTGTCAGGATGGAGAACGTAACGGCCGTGGCGGTCGATGATGCAGTTGTATGACGGATGCTCCACATTCTGTTCATAGTGC
>Ga0265298_10003850_pt1 | contig 19528 bp, 17 predicted proteins | sample AusTroGonzalo_MG_3_FD_193486 | JGI IMG/M metagenome (GOLD analysis project Ga0265298, IMG submission 193486) | Bovine rumen microbial communities from tropical cattle in Woodstock, Queensland, Australia - Gonzalo_01 | ecosystem: Host-associated > Mammals > Digestive system > Stomach > Rumen ... | reverse complement strand
TGTATCGCCGATCGCCTCGATATCTATGTCAGTGCAGTTTGGAACAACTATGAACATCACTCTGCCATCTCCATCCTCTTTGCCTCCCTGCTCTATCCGCTGCAAATGTATGCAGACTTCGGCGGTTATAGTGAGATGGCCATCGGTGTGGCTTTGATGCTTGGATTCAAGGTGGCAGAGAACTTCAAACGACCTTTCTTCGTACTCGACATCGCTGGTTACTGGAGCCGATGGCACATGACGCTGACCAGCTGGCTGACTGACTACGTGTTCTTGCCATTGAATATCAAATTTCGCGACTGGGGTGTCTATGGCACCATTTTCGCCATCATGCTGAACATGACGTTTATCGGACTCTGGCATGGAGCAAATTGGACCTTCCTCCTTTTCGGTATCTACCACGGTCTATGGTACATTCCTTTAATGGTGGGTGGCGGATTCTTCAAGAAACGGAAGATCAAGGTCAATGCCCATGGTTGGCCTAAACAGGAATATGTATGGAAGATGATCGGCATCTATCTGGTGGTCACTTTCGGCCTGATGCTCTTCCACTCTGCCACCATCGGTGAATTCTGGAATATTTGCGAGCGCATTGCCACCCACGGGCAAGGAGGGCTGTTTACAGACCTTTCAGCAATGGTCAACGGAGCGATCTGTCTCACCGCCCTCATCTATGTTGACATTCAGGAAGAATGGTTTCCCAAGTATCAGTTACCTTTGCCACAAAAAATCAATCGCTGGCGTTGGGAACTGACTATGGCTGTGGAGATCGTTGCCATCCTGCTCTTCGGTGTATTCGATAATAACCAGTTTATCTATTTCCAATTCTGACATGAAGAAGTTATTGATCCATATCCTCATAATTGCAGGTCTGTTCTTCATCCTTGACAGAGCAGCCGGGCTTGCGCTAAAACAGCTTTATTGTCAGTCGAATGCCACCGACGAATATAAGATTGGTTATGCCAACGCAGAGACCACCGATGACATGCTCTTCATAGGCAGTTCCAGATGTCTGCACCATTTTGTGCCATCGGTCTTTGAAAAAGCATATGACATGACCTGTTTCAATGCCGCAGACTGGGGTATCAAGAATATCTACTATCATTACGGACTTTTAGGCAATATCCTTTCAAGGTATACGCCAAAAGTTATTGTCTTTGAAATCCATCCCTGCGATTATCTGGATACACCCTACTCTGGCACCGAACGGGCAGGTTCTTTAGCACCTTTCTGTGGAATGAGTAATGAATGTGACGAGATGCTGAAGATATCCGGTAATTATTGGCCCTACAAACTCTCAATGGTCTATCGATATACAGGCAGTCTGCCGGCTTTGGTTTTCGGTCGATGGGGTGGTATGGACAGGAGTCTGAAAGGATGGAAACCACTAGATGGGCAATTGGATACCACAGGTCTTAAAGCGGAAGAGTTTCCCTTTCCTGTTCATCAGGAGAAACTCCAATTGTTAGAGCGGTTTATCCAAGAGTGTCAGGCCAAAGGCATCCGACTGAGTTTCATAGTATCGCCGATGTATATCTGTACCAAACAAGATATATATAAGGAACCTCGTGATCTGGCCAAGCAATACAACATTCCATTCTTCGACTATTTCCGTGACCCTCAATTCATGGGCCATGCGGAACTATTCTATGACTATGGGCACCTGAATAGGGAGGGTGCAACCATCTTCTCCCAAAAAGTGAGTAACGATCTAAAAGACTTTATCAAACAACAATTCCCATGAAACGATTTCGTAAGATTCTGATAGCCCAGGGCATCTTGATAATATGTTTTGCCATATATACAGTCGCTGTTATCATTCACGATCGTCCCACACTTGAAGGACACAAGACGGTCCTCTGTATTCCTGTCTATGGTCAGAGCTATGCCTTAGGCGAAGAGGCCAAAAGAATCACGAACTATGACTCGTTGAGAATCAACTATGATGGAAGGATTGTCACTGAGAAGATGAACTATGTCTTTGGCTACTTCGACCATAGCAGTCGTATGAAGCAGTTTGTCAAAAGATTGCTGCATTACGACCGAAAGGCATTTGAACTATCTGTCTATGGCATGGCAGAGAGTCTAATAACAGAATTGGGAAACGACACGATTCTCTGTATCTTCCCCGGTGGTCATGGATTGACTGACATTAAAGGACTGATGAAACCTGTTAGCCCCTATATGAAATTTATAGAGGAAATTGATTATGCTTACCAAAGAGCCCAAGAATTAGGTTGGGATTTCCAAATACCAGCCGTCTGCTGGATGCAAGGAGAATCTGATATTGCAGATTATCCGAATACCGACTATAAAGAGTTGTTCCATCAGATGTACAACGATCTCAACACAGATATCAAACAGATTACCCATCAAACCAACGATATCCGCATCATCTGCTACCAAAGCACTGCACTCACAAAAGGCGACCGGTTTAAGAACAACAACTATCAAGGGACAGAAGGAAAGACACCTGAGATTCAGATGGAACTTGTTAGGGATAATCCTATGATTTGGGCCATGGGACCAACCTATCCTTATGACTATTTACGGGAGGCTCTTCACATTGATGCTTTCGGACAAAAACGCATCGGTGATTTGGCCGCAAAATCAGCATTAGGCATCATCAGAAACGAGCCATGTTTTATCGGGCTTGTGCCTATGGAGACGAACGTGGAAGGAAATACGGTATCCATTATCTTTAATGTACCAACACCACCACTGTGTTTTGACACGATACAAGTCATGAAGGCAGATCATTTTGGCTTCAATATCATCCGTCAGGATAATACAGACATTATCTCCGATGTGGTTCTCAAAGGAGATACTGTTGTCATCACTTGCCAGGAGTCGCCTATTGGCTGCAAAATCAGATATGGTGTGAACGGTGAATTCCGAAAGGGAGGCAGACTGCACGGCTCCAGGGGGAACCTGCGCGATTCACAAGGAGAAAGGCGGAAGGTCACTATCAACGGAAAGACCTACCCACAAGACAACTGGTGTTATATTTTTGATTATCTGTGCGAGTCCAACCCATAAGCATTTGAAAGGATGAACGGGCGTATCAATTGGATAGATTGGGCGAAGGCATTTGCTGTGTGCAGTGTGGTGTTCTGTCACCTGCCACAATCACAGGAATGGTTCTACTACCGTTATATGCAGGCTACGACCATCACTGTGTTCTTTTTCATCTCGGGCTATTTAAAGAAAGACCACGGTAGTACGTGTGCCAATTGGAAAAGATACTGGTCTGGACTCATTGCCCCCTATCTGCTTTACAATGTCCTTATATATCCTTATTGGTTCGTCAGATACTATCTTCAACATGGATTACCAGACCTGTTCTCCGCCATGAAACCCATCATCGGTGCCATTTTGCTAGAACATGAGAATACTTGGGCTGAACCATTAAACGGCCCCTTATGGTATCTGCCAGCCATCCTGATCATGCACCTCATCATTGATGGATGCCGAAAGACGCGCCATCTGCACCTCATCATGATTGGGCTCTGTATCGTGAGTTATTTCCTTTATGCTGCCAATAAAGAGTATGAGTTCTTACCGAACTTGACACCTATGGGGTTATTCCGGAGATTACCCTACTATTATTTAGGGTATGTCATGGGGCAATGGATGCGAGAGAGTCAAGAGAATCAGGGGGACGGGTCCATGATTCTATATAGAATCACGCGAACTGTCCCCCTGATTCTCCTTATGGTTGGATGCATAATGACAAGTCTGATATTCTTTGAGTGGCATCTACATGAGAATCGAATTTTGATACATGCCGCCCTTTTCTATCCCGTGAACATCGGACTGTTATTCGCCCTGCTATGTTTCTGTAAGTTGTTAGACCACTGGCATTGGTCATTCGTTACGAACCTGTCCATTAGCACGTTGGTTATCATCGGCATCCACATCATCCCCATAGGCATTGTCAACTATATAGTAGAACACCAAAGAGAACAAGCCGGCTATTCCGGTTACTACTGGTATGAGGCTCTGATAATTACAGTCTTCATCATCGCCTTGCTCTACCCCATCATCCTGTTTGCCAAAAAGTACGCCCCCGTGTTGATTGGAAAAGACAAATCATTCAGTTATGGAACAGACCCAAACAGATAGAATAGGCTATATCGATGCCCTGCGAGGACTGGCCATGATTTTAGTGGTCTATTTCCATATCGCAGCCTACGGTTTCGGATCGTATGAGTTGGGTTATAACGACATCATCGAACGGTTCCGCATGCCGACGTTCTTTTTCATCAGCGGTTGGTTGTTTTACAAAGCTGGCAGAACGTGGGACAGACAGACGATAACGAGCATGATCCGCAAGAAGTTTATGGTGCAAATCATTCCAACAACAGTCTTTATGTTGTTGTATCTCATCATGTTCAATCTATTGGATGTCAGTTCATTTGGCAGTGACAAAAAAGGTTATTGGTTTACATTTGTCCTGTTCGAATATTTTGTCCTATATATTCTGACAGAGGCCCTGCTTAATCGTCAGGACTCCACGAAGGGTGAGATACGTGTCTTGGCCCTCATGCTGATTCTCTCTGTCGGTGCCTTTTACTATGCCAAATATTATACCCGTTATGCCGCAGAATTAGGAACATGGAAAGACATTTTAGGTTTTCTGAGCTTCGTAAAGATCAGACATATCATCTTCTTTTGGTTTGGTACGTTTGTTAGAAGGCATTTCAATCAGTTCATCCATTTGACGGACAACCGATTCTTCACAGCCTTCATGATTGCTCTATTTACAGCCATCATCGTTTGGCCGAATCTCCTGTCAACAGAAGGCATCGAGTACACGGCCTATCTGGTGGGAGGACTTTCCGGAACCATCATTTGCTTTACTTTTTTCAGAATCCACGCACAGCATTTCTCTCAGCAAACCTGGTACGGCAGAGGGCTACAACTGATTGGTAGACGAACACTCGACATCTATCTCATCCATTATTTTGTGTTGCCCTATGATCTTGTAAGTCCCGACGTGTGGTTTCAATATCACAACAACACCTTATTTGTTCCCACGGCACTCATCCTCGCCCTCTGGGTGGTTCTTATCAGTTTGCTCATTAGCAGCATCCTCAGAGTGAGCCCATTATTGGGAAAATATTTATTTGGCGCCAAGTAAGCAAAACAATTCGTGCCAAGCAGGCATAACGCGGTCTGCCAGATAACGCTGTGAAGAACGGATGGCCGCCTGCCCCATCTGTCTGCGCAAGTCCTTATTCTCAATCAACAAACAAACCTTGCCTACAAACTCCTTCATGTTACGGTTTTTCACCAAGAAGCCATCCACGCCATCCGTAATAATATCAGCAGGACCATAGGGACAATCGAAAGCGACAACAGGCAAACCACAACTCATGGCCTCAGGAAGAACCATACCAAAAGGCTCATAACGGGATGTGAGCAAGAGCATAGTATGTTGCTGGTAGAAATCCAAGATATCAGCAGTCGGAGAATGAACAGTAATGCCATTGCCATTTGCTTGTAATTGTTGCCAAAGCGTTTCTTCAATATTCCCCTTCTCACCATAGACATGCAACTGCCAGTCGGGATGACGCTGACGGATCAATTGCCAAATAGCCAACAGGCTACCAATATCCTTCTGTCGCGACAATCGCCCAACAAAAACTGCCGATTTGGACTGATAATTACTATACATACCCGTTCCATTTAAATGAACTGCATCAGGAATCACAAAGACCTTCTTATTGATCTTTCTCCAAACCGCAGCATCACCCTCAGTCAACGTCACCACAGCCTGTGCCTTCCTCGCAGACTGATTCATCCACCATGTATGAATACGACGTAATAATCCTGATCCCTCGAATCGGCTAGTCCAGAAAGAGGAATGGGACTCGTACACCAAAGGGACATCTCCCCTGACTCGACAAATGTCCCCGACAAACTCAATCCGTGAACAGACAATCACATCAGGTCGGATGATGGACAATTGATGACGGATACTTTCTCTACAATCAAGATGCAAATGTCTCAACGACAGCATCCGACGAAGACCCGAGTACTGGTATTGGTAATAAAAAGGAATATTCAAATCCACATGTGTCACTCGAAGATCCAACGGAAATGGAAAAGAATGATCACCTTGACAAACCGTCAACATAAAGACCTCGAAACCATCAAGGGTAGCAAGATAATTGGCCTTTTCGACCAAAACCCGCTCTAATCCGCCCCAAATGGCTAAGGCATCGGTGACATACAGGATTCTCATTTCTCTAATTTTGGGTCTTTACCAAATTTTCATCACTATCTTCGTAATGGTCTTTCTTGAAGAAGATACGAGTGATACCACGTCCCTGAACCTTGACATGCTGTACAAAACTCTGCCATATGGATTGGGAACCTATCGTTCCATATCCAGTGACAGGACGGGCTTTACGGTTATATAGGAAGGCAATCTTTCCGTATGGTTTCAACGACAGAGCCAAAGAACCGTCTTCACCACGTCGGATATCCGTACGAATCTTCACTTTCCGTGCATAGTCCGCATTAAAAGCAAAGACCATACCACGGACGCACAACTCTGGACGATTAAAATGCTGAACATATAAAAACAAGTCGCGTACCAACTCAAAGAGATGCAGCCCCAAGGCTGAATGCTTCTCATCCGGAAAAAAACTCCAAAACGAACTGACACAAGAGACATCAGGCCTAGACAATTTCGTCATCATCAGGTCAACATAACGAGGAGGATAGAAAGTGTCTGCATCAATACAGAAATGATACTTTCCCTTGGCATGATTCAACCCACACTGACGAGCAAATCCCGGGCTCTGCTTCGACTCATTGAAATATGGAAGTCCCAGCCGTTGGTAAACTTGTTCTGTTCTGTCTTTGGAGTTATTATTCACACCCAAGATCTCTATCGGATAACTAGTTTGGAGTTCGCTCAGCGACCAAAGACAAGCAGCCAAGCGCATCTCCTCATTATAAGCAATGACTACTACAGAGACCAACGGTTCCGAACTCTGCTTCGCAGCCAACTGCGTTTTAATCTGGTCAAGCACTTCATCAGGAATCTCCTTATAAGATTTCCCATAGATGCTGAGATATTTTTCGTACCACTTTGCCATATAGTTGTATTTATTTTAGACTAACTTTTTCAAATTTCCCATACAATGTACTATCATCACACACAGCTTTGCAGGCATTCTGCCAAGCAGATACAAAGCCAGATTCTTCCATCGAGACTGTCGGAAATGACAAATCTGTATGAAAGAGGCTGGATGTGCTAACATCGCTCTGATTTCGCTATCGGATATAGGAGGGGCAATATCCTGACGTCGTTTCAACACATGACATGCCATATAGAACCCCGTCATCACGATATTATAACAGCGGTTGGGAAAATACACCTTATTATATAATATAGAAGAGGACTCTCGCAAATGGTCAATGGTTCTGGCATTACGGAGAATCTCTTCCTTCGGAATCTGATTCCGCTGATGATAACGAGAAAGGGAATTTTCGTGGCACAAATATGAATAAGTGATATCTGGCAGCAAAACCGCCCGTGAGACGAATGTCACCAAGTCGAAAGTAAAGACCAAATCTTCCCAATAGTCTGCATTGATAAAACGATGATGATGGTCTCGCAATAGGGAGGTCTTTACAAGATAGTTACATGCAGAAGCTTGAATTCCTGCATACTTCCGATAAGCAAAAAAAGCCAACTGATCCTCTCCCAACAATTGTAGATGCGGATACTGATAGACCTCCCGCTTACCTGCCATATCAATCTTTTCGTATGAGCCAAAAACAATTTCCGCCTCATATCGTTGGATATTATCCACTAGCAGGGAGATGGTATTCTCAGCAATCACATCATCGGCATCCATGAAATAAAGGTAAGTTCCCGATGCCTCTTCGATGATTCGGTTCCGGGCAACAGACACACCTCTGTTCTGGTCATGGAGGATGATACGAATATCAGCACCACGGCTATGATGATTCTGGTAATCACGAATCATAGAGACAGAGCCATCAATACTCCCATCATCAACCAACAGGAACTCGATGGATGAATAGGTCTGATCCAAGGCAGACTCCAATGAGCGGGACAGATACATCTCTGCATCGAACACAGGAACACCTATGGTCACATCATAACTCATGATACCATCATTAATTGGTCAAACAACATTTTCCACTGATTAGCAATAGACGCCATAGAATAACACTGAGCACTCAGACGGGCTTGACGAGCCAAACGACAGCGAAGTTTTTCGTCAGCCATCAATGTCATAAGTTTTTCAGCCAAGTCATGTATATTACCAGAAGATACTAACAGACCATCAGTCCCGTCTGTAATGATCTCATCTGGTCCTGCAGGGCAGTCAAACGATACCACTGGCAGTCCACATGCCATTGCCTCTACCAAGACCATACCGAAGCCCTCAAACCGGGAACTCAATACGAAGATGCTACTATTTTGATAAGCCTTGGCCACATCTTCTATGGGGCCATTCAGATGACACCGATTAATATCAATACCCAAGTCCGCTATCAATTCACGATACTCTGTCTGATCACCCTGACCAAAGATATCCAGTGTCCAATCCGGATATTGCTTTTCCACCTTAGACCATGCTTGCAACAACATATCGTATCCTTTCTGATAGGCATAACGACCTATCGTGATGACACGTTTGGCATGCAGATCAGAAACAGAAAGCGGAATAGGCATGGGAATCGGGTCGGATATCACCGTCACATTTGACAATTCCGGCCAAGATGCTTTGCTTTTATCCGTCAGAACCACTAACTGATCCAGGCGTTTCAACTTTCCCACCAGACTCCTCATCCATAATTTTGCAAATAGTTGTTTCAGCCCATTCGCCTCGTTCGCTTCAAAATTACGATAATTAGCCCTGTTTACATGCAGTTCACCAATCTTTTTACTACCATCGTGGATATCCGTTAAGAAATTGATTTCACGACGGAGCATGCTGATGGTAAAATCAGGCCGGATGCGCATCAACTCGGCTTTCAAAAGTCTCTTATATTGTCGTTGCTTAGTCAGGTAGAGGAAAACTTTTTTTATAAATGAGGCTTTCCACAACTCCTCGAAACCTAATTCGAAGTTTATAACCTTCACCTTATCTGACAAGGGGAAATAACATTCACGTCCCTTCCCCTCCGTCACAATGATCGTCACATCATATCCCAACTGCTCCGCAAAGTAGCTGGCTTTATAGGACACAACTCGTTCCACCCCACCTGCAGAATAGATGGCAGGCGTACAGAACACGATTTTATAGGTCTTAGTACTCATCTCATTTACTTGAGACTACAAAGATACAAAAAAACTCAGCAAAACCGTCACAATTTGCAAAAATTAATATTTCGAAAGATTTTGCTAACATTCATCTTAACATGAGGCATCAAAATAGAAATTATCTTTGCCATGAAACATAGAAAAGTTGACTAATTAACAATCCATCATAAATGACAACAGCCAAATCATATGGAAATATTAAAAAAACTTATCCAAAGTGAGTTTTTCATACTTTTCTTTGGTTAAGTGGTTATAATTCCGTACTTTTGCAGCTAACAATTCAAAAATCAACAATCACATCAATGCTTAAAATATCTATTATTATACCCATTTATCGTGTTGAGAAGTATGTCGCAGAATGCCTTGACTCAATAATCACACAAGAGTGTGAGGGTGTAGATTTAGAGTGTATCCTGATTAACGATTGTACACCAGATAATAGCATGGAAGTGGTTGCCGAGAAACTCCAGAACTATCATGGAAGAATAAACTTTATTGTCAAATATCATGATGTGAATCGCGGACATTGTGCCGCACGAAACACTGGACTAAAATATGCATCTGGCGATTACGTTCTTTTTGTGGATTCTGATGATATTCTTGCACCCAAAGCGGTACAATGCTTTCATGAAGAACTGAATAAAATAAATACCAATGACGTAGATGTAATAATGGGAAATGCTTTCGATTGCATAGATAAAAGAAACATCATGAAATTCGAGAATGACACGTCTTTTCTAATTGATAATACAAAAGAAGAAGCATTGCGAAAATTGCTATCACGCGAACTATTTCATACTTCATGGAATAAGCTTGTAAAAAAAACGATGTTTACCAAGCAGAACCTTTATTTTGAAGAAGGTATTATCAACGAGGATCTACTATGGTCATACCTCATATTTTTACATGCAAAAAGTGTGTTAATCATACCCAAAGTGACATATTTATACGGTAGGGACAATCCCAACAATATCACTAACACATCGGAAGAAAGATTACACCAAATTATTAGAAGTAGGACTCTGTCAACAAAAAAAATACTTGACAATCCACCACATTATCCCTGGCCAGAGTATTATACATATGTATTCTTTGTCTTATCAAGAGGGATTGATCTGTTAGAGAACAATGCTGGAACTGGTAATTTACGCGATGCTATATTTAACCAAAGATCAAGGCTCTTGAAAGAAGTGAGGAGCAAAGGATACTATTTGCTATATTTATTCTTTCTTACATCTGTTAAGCCTTTCTTCTATTTGACAAAACTTAGGTTTTATCGTAGATATTTCGACAGAATATCAAAACTTGTGTCATGCAAATGGAAAGCAGTTATTGTAGAACAAAAACATACAAAATCTGCGTGATTGTATTGAGTCATTAAATTATTATTCCATGATTTTCCATCAATTCAACAAGAAAACTACATTATTATTTGGAGAAATCAGCAATCATTCGTATCTTTGCAGCAAAAAACTTGGGAGACATATATATTATTATGCGAATTAAGATTCAACTTCCAAAAGGATTCCTTGATGCCGAAATGCGTTGCGGTTACCAAGTCACAGCAGAAATGAAAAAAGTATGGGCCGTAGAATTAGACTTGTTATACGAATTCCAAAGAGTAACAAACAAACATGGTATTAAATATATAGCAAATGGAGGCACAATGTTAGGTGCAGTTCGTCATAAAGGTTTTATACCATGGGATGACGACATCGATATAATGATGATGCGTGATGAATATGACAAATTTTGCAAAATAGCACCAAACGAATTTAAGCACCCATACTTTTTCCAAACAGAATATACAGAACCAGGATCACTTAGATGCCACGCACAATTGCGAAATAGCGAAACCACTGCTATTATAAAATATGAGCAAAACTGTTCATGCACTTTCAATCAAGGTATATTCATAGACATATTTCCTCTTGATGCTGTTCCTGACGAAGAGTCAGAATGGCAGAGAGAAAGTAAGAAGGCACAAAAACTTTATGAGCGCATGTTCCATCTTTCAAATATTTCATCATTATACAAAGCAAATAAATCTGCTCCATACTACAGATTAAAACAAATACTTCACGGTATTGGTAAACCAATATTTGGTTTATTTGCACATTACTATTTCCTAAAATACGAAAAAGAATGCAAAAAATATAATCACATCCAAACAAAAAAGATTTCTTTGTTTTGTTGGGGGTATAAATATAAACAACTGCATCGCGATCGAACTGATCATTTAGAGACCATTTTAATGGATTTTGAATTCTTGAAAGTTCCGGTATGTAAAAATTATGATCATGCACTCACACAAGTTTTTGGCGATTGGCATGAATATGTTATTGGCGGTTCTTTACATGGTGAAACTTTCTTCGATACAGAGAAATCATACACCTATTATTTAAAAAATCCACATATGATCAATTACAAAGTTTAAGCCGGCACTTTGAAGATAGGAAATCCTGAAATGCCTCTCATTCTAACCATCAAGACATCAAACCAATATGGAACACTTACATTTTAAATTTCCAAGGCATGAGCATCACTTCTGCCTTACGAACCAGTTTTTGTCCAAACACCTTCACCAAGAAAGCTCTTGCTCTGTAATATGCTTTTGCTTTATGAGAGAACCATGAATTTTGATAATGATGGATGGCATAGGTGTATGGAGTAATCTCTACCTCACGAGAATCAAACACCTTTGGTGAGAAAAAAACATCATTGAATTCGAGAACTTCATTCTGCATATCTAAATTTCGAATATTCAGACTTTCCTCCAATGACAATACTCGCACAGGTTTAATCTGTTCTATCTGACGAATCATGATAGCAGGAACGGTTTGAATGTTCAGGCTTCCGTCTTCATTGATGAAAGGCCTGTCTTGATAATAGTCAAGACACATTTTTATCCAATCACATCCTTTTTCTGCTCCAATAATTGCGGCTTCTGGAGTCTGAGCTTTCTCTACACCCATAAAATATGGTAAATCTAAAAGATCATTGAAACTCCTCAACACCTCTACATCAGAGTCAAGGTAAATACCTCCAAAATGATAAAGAGCATAAAAACGTATATAGTCAGCTGCAAAAGCATACTTCTTCTTCTCAAATGCCTGACGAACCCAGATAGATGAATTTAAATCAAAACGATTGGTATCCCAGAGAATAATTTCATAGTCCGACAAGTGTTTCTTCCATGTCTCAAGACACTTGGCGATTTTGGGTGGGTAGGGATCACCGCTTAACCAGCAAAGGTGAATAATTTTTGGAATCATAATGAAGGCTATAAAAATATTATTTCTTTCTGCAAAAATACATCTTTTTATGCAAACTACCAAATTTTATATTAATATTCCAAGAATAAAACAAGAAAAAAGACTATTTTCTTGGCGATTTCAAAAAAAAAGTGTAATTTAGCGCACAATTTCAAACATATCCTAACAAGATGACAGATTACAAATATAAAGTTACAGTGGGAATGCCCGTCTATGGGGTAGTAAATTACATTCAGAAAAGTTTGCTGTCGGTTTTAAATCAAACATACAAGGATGAATTTGAGATAATAACTGTAGACGATCATGGACCCGACAATTCCATGAATATTGTAAGAGATTTACAAAAGACTCATCCACGAGGGAAGAGCATTCGTATACTCACTCAACCTCAGAATATGGGCTGTTGGGCTGCAAGAAATAGGATCCTCGAAGAGGCGCAAGGCGAATACCTGTTATTACTTGACTCTGATGACTATCTCTCTGAAGATGCAGTAGAAAAAATGTTGGCTACCATAGAGAAATACCAAGCAGAAGTGGTATACGGTTCCGTAGAACCCGTTCCAGAAGCAGGAAAACCAACTAATTTAACGGAAAAAGACATCAAACTACCTTTCAAGTTGTTATTAGGCAAAGATGAGTTGGCAAGTTATGCCAACCAAGATCTTCATGCCACACTATACAATTTTATATGGAATGTGATGTTTAAAATGGAATTTTTGAAGAAACATCAGTTAAAGTTCCAAGAAACACGTTTCTCTGATGACATCCTATTTGCAACAGATATGCAACCACTTGTTGAGAGAGCAGTCCTTTTACCGGATATCACATATTATTATGTACTACGCCCTGGTTCGCTGTCAAATTTCCAGGTAAGGAAGGAGATAAAGTTATCAGAAATAGAGCAATTTATTCACATTTATACCTATATCAAGAATCAAGCTGTTACTTTAAAAGGGAAGCCATATTATGAAACGAGATGCGCTAAAGCTATGATATATATGTTTTACGTCATCTGTGGTGCTATTAAGAATCGCGAAAAGATAACTCCAGCTTTAACAGACAAAGCCATACGCGATGCGATGAAACACCCATTAGGACTGTTAGAGATCCTCCGTTTCAAAAAATACAAGATGGCCAACCTTGTATTTTGGTTCATTGGAGTCTTGCCACCACAATTATCAGTAATGGCACAAACTGTTTTAGGAAAAAGAAAGCATCTGATATAATCAAATGGATTACAAGTACCAGATAACGGTCGGTATGCCCGTATGGGGGGTAGAAAAATACATCAAGAGATGTCTTCTTTCTATCTTAAATCAGGACTTTGATGATATGGAAGTACTGGTAATCGATGATTGCGGAACAGATCGTTCGATTGATATTGCCAAAGAATTAGCTACCACACATCCAAAAGGCGACAAAATCAGAATTATGCGGCAACCTCAGAATATGGGGTGTTGGGCTGCACGTAACAGAGTTCTTGATGAGGCACAAGGAAAATATATCTTTCTCATTGACAGCGATGATTACCTTTTTGAAAATGCAATTCCCAAGTTATATCAAAAGGCCGAGGAGACCCAAGTCGAGGTAACATACGGATCCGTACTGCCCGTAGACGAAGACGGCCATCCTATCAAAAATAGTGGAGTAGACGGCATTAACCTACCAGATGTGATTCTTAGAGGAGAAGACAAATTAGCATGCTTTGCGAATGACAACACCAAAAAGCTCCGTTTGAATAATTTCATCTGGAATATCATGCTACGATCAGACTTCATCAAAAAGCATCAACTCAGATTCCGTAAAACAAAATTTTGGGACGATGTCTTATTTAATGCAGACATGCAACCATTGGTTACTTCTGCAGCATTCATTTCAGATTTGACATATCACTATGTGATTAGGGATAATTCTCTTTCCAATTACCAAAAGCGTGATGTCATACAAGTTGAGGAAGTGAGACAACATATCAATAATCAGGAATATCTTAAGGCTCAATGTCTATCACTGATAAACAAAAGTTACTTTGAGGTTCGTATGACAAAGATGATGCAAGCCATGTTTTACGTCATAACAGGAGCTCTAAAAAACGAGAAATGTCTGTCAGAGCATATACCATACAAAGAATATAGAGATGCCATGCAACATCCATTGTCATGGAAAAAAATCCTATGCTTAAAAAAATGCAGGTCGATAAACCTCATGTTTTGGCTTTTAGGTATACTTCCTTCTTCTATTTCTGTTGTTATAATAAAATTTATTGGCAAATTAAGACGTCTCATATAGGATGAAAATATTATTCCTCATATTCCACGGATTCGATCCCAATAATGGCATCAGCAAAAAAATCAGCTATCAGTTAGATGCATTCAAGGCCAATGGCCATGAGACACATCTCTGCTATATGAATGAAAATGGATCAAAACGTAGGATAGTGGACGGGAATACCATTGCAGACTATGGCAATGGGAAGAAAGGGAAAATACTAAAACGGACAGAGTTTGGTTCTATCGTTGATTATGCTGTCAAAGAAGGGATTGAGTTTGTATATATTCGCTCTAATCATAATGCCAATCCATTCACCATCCACATGGTAAGGCGAATGAAAAAAAACGGAATGAAGGTGGTAATGGAGATTCCCACCTATCCGTATGACCAGGAGTATTTTTATAAAAATATGTGGAGGCAGTTGGTTCAAGATAAGATTTTCAGAAAACTGTTTGCCAAGCAGTTAGATGCCATCGTGACCTTCACAGAGGAAAGTTTTATTTTTGGGAAACGAACTATCCGCATCTCTAATGGTATCGATTTTGATTCAGTGAGAATGAAAAAGGAAAGCCATCATCCTACCAATGAACTACATCTGATTGGTGTGGCAGAGATTCACAGCTGGCATGGTTTTGACAGGGTGATTAAGGGATTGGCAGACTACTACACTACACCGAGAGAGACGATAGTCTATTTCCATGTGGTTGGCTATTTCTTCTCTTATGTCGAAAAGGATGATATTACACATCTTATTAATGAGAACCATTTGGAGCCATACGTGATTTTACATGGTAAGAAGCACGGTAATGAACTAGATGACATTTTCGATCAATGTGACTTCGGCATTGGCAGTTTAGGCAGGCACCGCGTAGGCATTGAGCATATTAAGACGCTGAAAAACCGTGAGTACGCCGCAAAAGGAATCCCATTTGCTTATTCTGAGACTGACACAGATTTTGACAACAGACCTTATGTTCTAAAAATGCCAGCAGACGAAACGGCTATCAACATCGAAAAGATTATCGAGTTTTATAAAAAGCAGACAGAAACACCGATGCAAATACGGAATTCTATCCAAAATCTGTCGTGGAAGAATCAGATGAAACGGGTAATTGATAGTGTATTCCCTCCCCAAAATTGACAAGGCTATCAAATTTCGCGCTGGTAATACCTGAAATAAGGATCGAAATAACTGGCATGGAAATGCAGATCTCGACGACGGATACAAACAAGAATATTCCTCATTCGTTTTTTTAGTGGAATATGTAGTCGCGTTAAGGGTTTATCTTTCCAAGGTGTCAACTGACGGTATTTCTCAAAATAGCCTTTCAATGGGTGATAAGCATTGATATACCAAGGCTTTTCAGGTCCCGTATAATGGATGATTACCGGATGACGGAAAGCCTCCTCGACTTCTTCAATGAGACGGAAATGCAGATACCTGAAACGATCATAGTACATGTGAATAGTCTGTAGGTTGAAACGGATAGGCAGTTCTTTTTTATTATGACGGAACACATAATTCAACACATCCTGGTCGTGATATTTCAAATGATCTTTCGCCTTATTAGCATAGGCTACAAATTCTTTCAACACATCGTGTTCACGCCAATAGTTCAAGTTGATGAGCAACACCCCTGAATTAAATATGCCTAGGCCGACCTCATAACCAATACGGTTCGTCTCATGAATGTCCTGATGGAAACAGTCTGGCACAGCACCTACAGCCACCTCACTGATGTCCGTATCCCATAACTCACGGACACTACCACATATCACCATATCGACATCAAGGTAGAGAACCTTATCCAAGGTCTTAGGCAGGACATTCATCACAAACAGTCGGAAATAAGCCTCCTTAGTGATAAAGGGTTCCTGAAAAGAGAGTCCAACTGGAAAGTCATCTGTCCAGATATCCTTCATATCATAGAATCTGGTGGTTTGATGATATTTATCTGTCATTTCCTCCAAAGGCTTCACACAAAGATCTCCACCCTCGCCCAACAAGACATGAACAATTATCTTTTCCTCCTTATTATTCTCAAAGAGGGAACACAACATCACGCCTGCCGGCATCAGATATTGTTTGTTAATGCTTATGACTATATCCATAATTTCTTTGCAAAAATACTAAAAAAATTTGGAACAATCAAGAAATAACACTAATTTTGCAAAAAATAAGCAGAAAATGAAGAAATTATGCTTTCTGGTGGACAGTATCTTCACGATTGGTGGAGTGCAAAGGGTGACAGCAGTCATAGCCGGAGCCTTGACTAAGAACTATGACGTGACCATCGTAACCTTTGACAAGCCAGACAAGAAAGATCTGTCTTTTTACCAGTTAGCGGATTATCCCATCAAATACCAATTCGTGTCGTATCCCAACATCAGTCCAACCAAAAAGAACCTATGTAAGGCGTATAGTTATTTATTTAGAAAGACACTTCCACAATGTAGACTGACATCAGACCTTTATGCCCATAGTTCATTTCCCAAAGAGCGACAGGAGACATTGATAAAGGTTATCAAAGAAGGGAAATATGATACTGTGATTGGGGTCCATGCTTTCCTCGCCATACGACTGGCGACTATCAAGAAGGAACTGGGAAGCATTAAGACCATTGGATGGATTCACAACTCTTTCAACGCCTTGCTCAGAAAAGGATCCCCATATTTAGGAACGGAACTGAAGTACCATTATGGCAGACAGTTGCAGAAGTTAGACGACGTGGTGGTGCTCTATCAACAGGATGCTGAAATGTATCAACTGGCATTCGATTTCAGACCTACTTCCATCTATAATCCGCTAACACTGAAGCCTGGTCCTCGATCTGATGGACACCTGAAGAAGTTCTTGGCTGTGGGTCGTTTTTCACCAAAACATAAAGGCTTTGACTTGCTGATTCAAGCATTCACAATATTTGCCCAAAAGAATAAGGAATGGCAATTGGATATTGTGGGGGAAGGGCTAGAGAAAGACTTATTGACACAGATGATTACGGAGCATGGCTTAGAAAAACGTATCCAACTTCATCCTTTTACCAGTGAGATTCAAACGTACTACTCTTCAGCCAGCGTCTATGTGCTCAGTTCCAGATGGGAGGGTATGCCGTTGGTATTGGTAGAAGCCATGTCGCATGGTTTACCAATCATTGCCTCAGATATCCCAACCTGCCAAGAGGTTTTAGGCGACTTCGGTCTGTTCTTTAAGAACGGAGACATTCAAGAATTGGCACAACGCTTGGAAGATGCCACACATCTAGACTGGCAGAAGAAATCAGACGAGGCCATCAAAATTGCCCGGCGATTTGACGTTAACCAAATCGCTGAGCAATGGAAACAACTCATAGAGGGATAGACAAAGATTACTCCGCAAAAAGGCCCATTACCTTCTCCACAATCGGGGCCATATCGTAATACTTGTACTCAGCCAGATGACCTCCAAGAATGAGGTTTGACTCTTGGTCGGCCAAGTCCTTATACTGCTGATAGAGGGACATATTCCGTTCGTCATTCACACTATAGTAGGGCTCCATGCCCTCTTTCCACTCAGATGAGTATTCACGGGAGATGACAGTTTTCGGACACTTGTAAACATCATCACCAAACATCTCGAAATGCTTGTGCTCGATGATACGAGTATAGGGCACATCAGCATCGGTGAAGTTCATAACGGCATTACCCTGGTAGTTGGGCATATCAAGAACCTCCTCCTCAAAACGTACCGTACGATATTCCAATTTACCGAAACGATAGTCATAATATTCATCGAGCTTACCCGTATAAAGAATTATATCGGCAATCTGTTCCCAATGCTGACGGTCATCAAAGAAATCGGTATTCAACTTGATATCTACACCATCAAGCAAGCCATCAATCAATTTATTAAAGCCTCCCATCGGAATACCCTGGAAACGGTCGTTGAAATAATTATTGTCGTGGACGAAACGAACAGGCAATCGTTTGATGATGAATGCCGGGAGTTCGCTACACTTCCGTCCCCACTGCTTTTCGGTATAGCCTTTGATCAGAATCTCATAGATGTCTTTGCCAATTAACAACTGTGCCTGTTCTTCCAGATTCCGAGGCTCCGTAGCACCCTCGGCTTTCATACGTTCCAAAGCCTCTTGTCGCTGTTCCTCAATCTTAGCTTGAGCCTCAACCGGAGTCAACACGCCCCACATCTGATAGAAGGTGTTCATATTGAATGGCAGGTTATACTGTTTGCCTTTGTAATTGGCAATGGGCGAGTTGGTATAACGGTTGAATTCGACGATGGAGTTCACAAATTCCCACACCTGCTTATTGGAGGTATGAAAGATATGGGCACCATACTTATGAACATTGATGCCCTCGATATTCTCACAATAGATGTTTCCGCCCAAATGATTGCGCTTATCGATGACTAAGCAACGCTTACCCTGGCGATGTGCCATACAGGCGAAAGTTGCGCCATAGATACCTGCACCGACAATCAAATAGTCATACTGTTTATCCATAATTCGCTTATTTTTCTGCAAAAATAGCAAAAAATTTGGATATATGCAAATATATTCGTATTTTTGTCGTCGTAAACTGAATAATCAGATGAATAACGAATCTGTCAGACAAAAGTTCAAAGGCAATCCGAAGCTGAAACGGCTGGTGGACTGGATGATTATGAACCAGG
>Ga0265298_10003846_pt1 | contig 19546 bp, 22 predicted proteins | sample AusTroGonzalo_MG_3_FD_193486 | JGI IMG/M metagenome (GOLD analysis project Ga0265298, IMG submission 193486) | Bovine rumen microbial communities from tropical cattle in Woodstock, Queensland, Australia - Gonzalo_01 | ecosystem: Host-associated > Mammals > Digestive system > Stomach > Rumen ... | reverse complement strand
TGGTACAATATCAGGGGGGGGGTAGATGTAGTAAAGAACTTTGCTCCGGACTACGCGAAAATAGCGGTAGTGCTGGAGGAAAAAGGGGCAGTGCTACAAAGGGACGCAATAGATGTTTACGGGTTACCCATAAACGAAAAAACATTGCGAATGTTCGAATTCGCTGAATACAAAGACCTTGACAAAGTACCAATCTATCTGAATGAAACAGAAGACCATGAGCTGCAGGTTTACAAAGAGAGAATAAACTGGAGAGTGAGAATACAGCGAGGTGCGGAAGCAAGCATATCGATCAAGGCAAAATACATCCATGAGCTGCAGCAGGCAATGAGGATTATGGGATTAAAGAAAATGGCAAAAATATATAAAGTGGTAAACATAAACTAAAGAAAGTCCACGTAAGTCCTCCCGCATAAACAAGCAATAAAATTACTCATGTTTTAGGGGAAAGCGGGAGGCAGAAGGACGAAAAGAATCATGATAATATTTGTAAAGAACATAAAGCAAGAGAGCTTAATACTCAACACAAAAGAAATGGAAAGAGTGGATGAAAACCCAGATGGAACATTCACAATAAAAATGAAAAACGGAATCAAAATAAAAATCACCTCAAGGGAATACGCCAATATGGCGTGGGAACTGACAGGAGAAAAAGAGTAAAAAAAATGAAAATATATAAAGAGAAAAGGATATACGAAAATGAAACAATTGTGAGAATAGTATTTTTTTTAGATACATCTAACTACTGGTGTATACCAACAATAGGAATAAAAAAATTGTTTTATGAAACAAGCATGGTAATAAGTATACTATGCGTAAGAATATTTATAGAAAAAGAAAAATTACCATTCTAATGATAAAGGACGGAAAACCTATATTAGACGCATGCTGCGGAAGTAGGATGTTTTGGTTTGACAAAGACAATCCACTAGTTGATTTCCAGGACATAAGAGAAGAGGTTTGCAAGCTCAGCGACGGACAGACATGTATAATAAATCCAAACATAATTGGCGATTTTACATCCATGACAATGCCTGACAAAAGCTACAAACTGGTGGTGTGGGATCCGCCTCATCTAGTATGGGCAGGTAAAACAAGTAACCTCTATAAGATGTTTGGAAAGTTAAACGACTGGCGAACCGATCTAAAAAAAGGATATGAAGAATGTATGAGAGTATTGGATGATTATGGAGTATTGATATTCAAGTGGTCGGAAACACAATTAAAAGTCAAAACAGTAATCAAAGCAATAGGAAAAACACCGCTGTTTGGACATAAAACAAGCAGACATTGTATCTGGATGGCATATATGAAATTACCAAAATAAATCAAAAATGATAAAACTACTATACATAGACCTATTTTGCGGTGCCGGTGGGACAACAACGGGCGTTGAGCTGGCAAAAATCGGCGGTGAAAAATGCGCCAAGGTGATAGCGTGTGTCAATCACGACGCAAACGCAATAGCATCACACGCGGCAAACCATCCGGATTGCAAGCATTTTACAGAAGACATCAGAACACTAGACGTGAAACCGTTGAAGGAATTGCTGGACCAAGAGAGAAAAAACTACCCGGAAGCAAAGACTGTGCTATGGGCATCACTGGAATGCACCAATTTCAGCCGGGCAAAAGGAGGAAAAGCGAGAGACGCAGACAGCAGGACACTGGCAAACCATCTGTATAGATACATCGAAACATTAACCCCGGATGTGATACAGATAGAAAACGTGGAAGAGTTCATGGCGTGGGGAAAGCTGGATGAGAATGGAAAGCCGGTTGACTGGCACAAGGGTAGCGACTATATCAAATGGATACGGAACGTGGAAAACTACGGCTACAATTATGATTGGAGAATAATGAATGCAGCCGACTATGGAGCGTACACCTCAAGAAAAAGACTGTTCGGGCAATTCGTGAAAAGAGGTATGAGACACTCATTCCCGATGGCAACACACACCAAAAAAATTTCGGAAGAAAAAACAATATTTCCAAAAATGCACAAATGGAAACCGGTGAGGGAGGTGTTGGACCTGAAAGACGAAGGAGAAAGCATTTTCCTTCGCAAAAAGCCACTGTGCGAGAAAACACTTGAGCGCATTTACGCAGGAATGATAAAGTTCATAGCCAACGGCTACAAGAACTTCATCATCAAATACAACAGCATGAACCAAAAGGGCAAATACACGGCACCGTCAATTGATGAACCATGCCCGACCATCGCAACACAACAAAGGATAGCCATAGCAAAAGGAGTATTCCTCAGCAAGCAATACAGCGGGGACGAAAAAAGCAAAAACATCAGTGTGGAAGCGCCAGCAGGAACAATCACAACAAAAGACCATCACGCACTGATTAGCTACTACGGAGCAGGCGGAGCAATAGCAATAGATAAACCAAGTCCAACACTGACAACAAAAGACAGGCTGGCGAAAGTAAGCTTTATAGCCAATGAATACAGCGCGGGCGGCCAGGTGAGCAGTATCGAAAGTGTATCACCGGCAATACTGACAAAAACAAAGCAAAAACTGGTGTCATGCGATAAGTTCCTGGTGAATCCACAATACAAAAACAAAGGAGGGTCGATAGACGAACCGTCATTCACGCTAATCGCAAGAATGGATAAAATGCCGCCATATATTGTCTTCACAGAACAGGGAATAGGGATAACAATATATGAGGACGACAGCCCGGCGACAAAGAAAATAAAAAAGTTCATGGCAATATACGGACTGATAGACATCAGGATGAGAATGCTGAAAATATCAGAGCTGAAAGCCATTATGGGGTTCCCGAAAGACTATGTGCTGATAGGAACGCAGAGTGAACAGAAAAAATACATCGGAAACGCCGTGGAAGTGAACATGAGCAAAGCATTATGCGAAGCACTCGCAGAAGAAAACTGAAAATATTATGTGCAATTTTAGTGAAATCAGAAGGAAACTGGAAACAAAAGGCCTATGCTTCGGAAAAGGAAGCCAGCGGAAAGAATACAAGGCAAGGATGATGTTTGCCTATATCTGCAAAGTGAAGACAAACGCCCGGCTCTGGGAAATTGCCATGGCCATCGGAAGGACACGCTCGGCAACCTGCATGATGATCAAGCAGGCCAACAGAATGCTGAAAGAACAAGGGTTCTATCAGGAAATCAACGACATAATCAAAGAAATCAACGACGAAAAGGAACTGGAGGGACTTGGGATACTGGCACAAAACAACTACGAGATATGATGACAAAACAACAGATAATGATATCAAAGCAAAAGCAGATTTGCGAAAAAAGGAAAATGGACTATGTGAAGGTAGAAGGAGAAGTATATATCTACAAATGCACAGTCGAAAAATGCGCACTGTACAAAATCTGCAAACACAACAACTGGGAAAAAGTGTCAGACTGCTACGGCTGTATGCAGGTAATAAGTCCAAAGTGCAAAAAGGGAATCCCATGCTGCGAGTGCTTCGAGGAATGCGATAAAAGAGAAATCTGCCAAATCCTGCAATAATGATACCGAACGAGAAAATAGAAGAGATACTGGCAAAAGTCAGTATAGAGGACATCATCGCCAAAAGCGGTGTGGCTTTGAAACAAAAAGGCAAAGTGCTGGTCGGAAAATGCCCGTTCCATGACGACCACAACCCGTCGCTCACAGTATGGCCGCAGACACAAAGCTACTACTGCTTCGTATGCCACAAAAGCGGCGACGCAATCACATATATGAAAGACAAATACAACCTGGATTATGTGGAAGCGGTCAAAGCGCTAGCGAAGACAGCAGGAGTTGAAATAGAGGAAAAGCCACTGACAAAAGAAGAGCGGGAAAAATATGACCTCATGGAAAGACTCAAAGAGCTCTGTGAGAAAGCGACAGAGTTTTTCATGGGAAAACTAGAGGGGAGGGCACTGGAATACGCCAAAAGCAGATTCGCCGACAGTACAATAGAGAAATGGAAGATAGGAGCCGCAGGAGCAGGATGGAGAGAGCTGTACGACCATCTGAAAAAACTGGGATTTACAGACGGGGAGATGATGACATGCGGACTGATAAGGAAAAACCAAAAGGGAACGGGGTATTATGACTTTTTCCGAGAAAGGCTTATGTTCCCGATATTCAACAGAAAATGGGAGGTTGTGGGATTCTCAGGCAGAGATATCAGCGATAAAGACAACCAGGCAAAATATATAAACACCGAAGAAACAGAGATATACAGGAAAAGGGAAGAGCTGCTGGGACTTAACTTTGCTGTGCCGGCAATCAGAAAATACGACATATGCTGCATAGTTGAAGGAAACGCAGACGTGATACACTTGCACGAGTTGGGGATAAACAACGTAGTGGCGGGATGCGGGACAGCACTGACAGATGAACAAATAGAAATAATATCAAGGTACACAAAAAACATCTGCCTGATATACGACAGTGACTCAGCCGGCCAAAAAGCGACGCTGGAAAGCGGGGAGAAAATAAGCAAAATGGGACTGAACGCCTTGGTACTCACAATCCCGGACGATGAAAAAGGCAACAAGCAGGACCCTGACACATTTTTCAGAACAAGAGAACAGTTCAAAGAGTATTTCAATAATAACAAAATAAACTTCCTGGCCAAAAAAACATACGACCAGGTTGATAACTGCGCCAATGACGCTAACAAAAAAGCCAGCGTAATCAGGGAAATATGCTCCATGTTTTTCGAAAGACCGAAAAACGAAAGGGAGAGTCTGGTGATCGAGCTGTCAAAAATCATGGGACCTATCAGCCTGTGGAAGACAACACTCAGGGAACTGGTGGAAGAGAAAAAAGAGAAAGAAGAAAAACTACAGAAAGAGAAGGAAGAAAGGGAGAGAAGCGAGAGGCAAAACGAAATGTGGCGCAAATACGGTTTCTATGAAAGAAACAACTGCTACTGGTTCCACTCGCAAAAAGGAGAGGGGGAGTTTTGCGGAAGCAACTTCATCATGGAACCGCTGTTCCATATCGAAAGCACGGTAAATGCAAAGCGACTATATAAAATAATCAACGAATATGGAATCACAAGGGTGGTGGAATTTCCACAAAAAGACTTAATTTCGCTTCAAGCGTTCAAACTCCGGTGTGAGTCACTGGGAAACTTCCGCTTTGATGCGGGAGAATACGGACTGGCAAAAATTAAAGCCTATCTGTATGAAAAAACAAAATCTTGCAAGGAAGTAGTACAAATGGGATGGCAAAAACAAGGTTTTTTCGCATGGGCAAACGGAATATTCGCCAATGGTGTTTTTGTACCTATAACAGAGGAAGGAATATGCACATACAAGGATGAAAACTATTACATACCAGCACTATCATCATTCTTTGCAAGCGATGATAAATTATATCAATTTGAAAGAAATTTTAAAAACATGGAAGGAAAAATAAAATTATACAATTGGTTAGAACAGTTTTACAAAGTATATAAAGATAACGCAATAGTAGGGTTTTCATTTTATGTGGCCACACTATTCAGGGATTATATCACGGAAAGGTTAAGGTTTTTTCCCATACTGAACATATTCGGTGTAAAAGGATCAGGAAAGAGCGAAATGGCAATTAGTATGTTAAAACTGTTCGGTGATATGCCAGTAGGAATAAACATGACCAACTCCACAATAGCCGCCATGGCCGACCATGTGGCACAGACACGTAATGCCCTGTGCCACATCGATGAGTATAAAAACAGCATTGAATACGACAAAGTGGAGTTCCTGAAAGGATTATGGGACGGAACAGGGCGCAGCCGCATGAACATGGATAAAGACAAAAAGAAGGAAATGACAGCGGTGGACTCCGGCATCATCCTGACAGGTCAGGAAATGCCCAAAGCGGATATAGCGTTGTTCAGCAGGGTGATATTCACGGCATTTTCCAAAACAAACTTCACAGAGGAGGAAAAGAAACTGTTTACAAGGCTGAAAGACACGGAAAAAGAAGGGCTAACACATATCACCAACGAAATCCTATCACACCGGGAACAGTTCAAAGAGAAATATTTCGAGAAATATAACGAGGTGGCGGAAGACCTGGTAGAGAAAATCGGAGACAAAAAAATCGAGGACCGTATCTGGAGAAACTGGTGTGTGATCACAGCGGCCCTGAAAACAATAAAAGATATCATAGAGCTGCCGTTTAGCTACGAGAAAGCGGTCTCAGAAATGGCAGAAATGATTATCAGACAAAACGAAGAGACACTGAAAGACAACGAGGTCAACACATTCTGGGACATATTCTCATTCCTAGCACAAGACGGACAGATTGAAGAGGACTTCGACTATAAGATAATCTATGAAAACCACCTTAAAACCAACAAAGTGGATATTGACAAACCAATGCACGTATTGGCCATTAACAAGACACGTATTATAGACCTCTATTTAAAACACTGTGGAATTACAAAACAAAAACCGTTACCAAAGAGCACACTGAAATACTACCTGCAAAACTCATCGGCCTATCTCGGGGAAAAAGTCATGAAAATCAGGAAAAGAACCGATAAGCTGATGGAAAAAGGAGTGGCGACAGCGACAGACGGAACGGGAAGCGTGTCAGTTATGACAATATCAACCAGACTGGACTGCTTCAACTATGAAGAACTTGGAGTAGATATCGAGACATTCAGCGATGACATCAATACAATATAAAATCAAAGGAAATGGAAGAAATAAGATTCAACAAGAACTGGAACCAAAAACTATGCTGCGACTGCTTTACAACAATAAGACTTCACAGCAAAAAATACTACGAGGGAAACATACTGGAAACAGTATGCAAAACGGAGAACTCAGAAATCCGAGACAGAGCAAAAGTCATGCACGTGAAATCCTACCGGCTGAACGATATCCCTGAGGAAATATTCTGGACAGACTGCGGCATAGGGAAAAGAGACGCAATAGACATGATAGAAAAAATGTACTCAAAATACAATATCCATATCCACTCAGCCAAATGGGACGTGGTGGTACTGAAACATTGGTATGAAAAAGATGCAATACTGGGAGAAAATTGAAGAAAAAATAAAAACAATAGAGAAAACGGAGAAAATAGAAATAGAAACAACAATAGAAATAGGAGAAACAAAATGGATAAAAATATTTATAGTTAATATAAGAGGGAAAGAAGAAAAAGAATGGTGGATGGTTTTTATGGATAAAAAGAAAAATCGAATAATAGAATTAGACATACACGAAATAGGTAAGGTAAAACAAAGATATGTATAAAAGCGTCAATTTTGACGCTTTTTTTGTTATATGGCTGATAAAGAAAGAAATAAGTAAAAAAGGAAAAATAAAAAAAAGGAAATCAAGTGGCTGAAATTTTATTGTAACTTTTGTAACTTTTGTAACCATCAGTAAAACAATAAGTTAAATAATGATTTTTACTGTAACTTTTTGTAACTTTTTGTAACCATGTTAAAATAATGTAAAGAAAAAAAGCATTTGTAACCTTTTGTAACCATTGTAACCGGTTTGTAACCGATTTTAAAAACGTAAAGTACTGAATATCAGAGGGTGTACGTTCGGTTACAAAAGTTACAAAATTTTGGAGGAAAAATAGGGTGGATCTGAGAAAAAATAAAATTTTTCGAGTGGGTGTTTTTTTTTGTCCACACATATAAATATAGGTAAGAATAAATTTGCAGAAAAAATCAAGGATGAAACCTATAAGAGCAGGTGAAAAAATACAGGTGGTAATCGAATTCGACGAGATGTTTGATGAGGAAATGGAGGTTATGGCAGGACTTTACAAATCATCAGACGACACAACAATATACGAGGACATATCAGGGGTGAGTGGAAAAGGTACAATTTTGAAAATCGACGAAGGAACGACAATGGCAGTGATCACAATAGACAGGGAGCTGACACTGGGCTGCGAAGGAGAGTATTACCTGGATGTAGCCGCCAGAAGCAATGACCTCAGTTATGTGTCAGGAGCATCGAGAACAATACCAATCGAAATCACACCGTCAAAACTGCTGCAAAAAATACAAGTGATAGAAAAATGATAGCCAAGGTAACGATATACAGCGGCATCGACATCAGCGACAACAACATGGTGGCGGAACCGGTAAGAGTGACATTCCTCTCACCGGGAATCGACGTTACAAGCAAAATCATAACAGCAACAAAAGAAGATATCGACGCATTATTCGAACCAGAAGAAAACAGTTAAAAACCAAAATCAGAAAAAAATGAAAGAAAAACTCTTAACACTGGACAACCTTGCTGAATACAAACAAAAAAGCGAGGTGGAATTATTAGCAAGAGGCTATGTGACCAACACTGTCAACAACCTGACCAACTATTACCTGAAAACGCAGACTTACACGAAAACAGAAGTGGACGGCCTGTTGTCAGCAATCAAGCAGTTCACCTACGAAAGCATCACCGCAGAGCAGTTCCAGCAACTGACACCGGCCGCCAGCACCATGAACAAAATCTACCTTGTCCCCGCATCGAGCACTGGACACACCTCGAACGCCTCAAACGTGAAGCAAGAGTACATCACCGTTATCTCTGGCGGTTCTGGCACCGAGTTAGACCCATACACCTACGCTTGGGAGAAAATCGGTGACACCGAAATCTCACTCTCAGGTTATGTGACAACAGAAACCCTGAACAGCACGCTGCAGGACTATGTGACAACCTCAAGCCTCACAACAATCCTTGAGGGATACCAGACCAAAATCGACTCCAGCCACAAGCTGAGCGCCGACCTGATCTCCGACGGCACGACCAACAAGGTTTACACCGGCACGGAACAGACAAAACTGTCTAACATCGAAACAGGCGCACAGGTCAATGTCATCGAATCAATCAAGGTTGACGTAGCGCCTAGCGGCTCCAATGAAGGAACCGACAGCGCAACATCGTACAACATCCCCGTTACGGGCAAAGAAGGCCTGCTTGTAGTAGCAAGCAACGCCGACATCGACGCATTGTTCTCATCAGCAAGCTAAAAGCAAACAAGAGGAAAAAGGGGAGAGGAGGTTTTAATAATAGTTTTCCAAATCTCCCCAACCTCTTAAAAAACACAAAAAAATGAAGGATAAAGTCACAACACTGAACAACCTGGCACGCTATAAATCATGGCTTGACATCATATTGCAACTCATACAACTCGATTATAAGGCAAAAACCGAATGTGAATATTATCCAAACGCTATAAGAGACAACGACGGAAACTGGTATGACGCAGTCCAAATCGGCAACCAGGTGTGGTTGGCTCAAAACCTTAAGACAACAAAGGATGCAAGCGGAAACAGCATAACATACGGAGACAGCAACCAGAGCGACATCACTCCGTACTACTACCATGTAAACGGGTCGGATGCAAACGACACGGAATACGGCCTGATGTACAACATATCAGCGGCACAAGCCGCATGTTTCAGTGGATGGAAACTGCCGACAATAACAGATATCGACGAACTGAAAGAATACATGGGACAGTTCGAAAAATACCTGGCCACAAACAACCCGGCATCCATCGCAAAGGCACTCGCCGACACCAGCACATGGGATGAATCACAGACAATAGGGGCTGTCGGCTTCGTGCCGGCACAAAACAACATAACAGCATTCGCCGCCAAAGCGGCAGGATACAGGCTGGACAACAACTACCTGCAAATGGGACAATACGCCATGTTCTGGGCATCGACAGCAGACGGAGCCGCCAGAACATACTCAGCGGTATTGGGCTACAACAGTATAGAACTTAGAACGCCATCATGGTACAACGAAAGCGCAATGTCCGTCCGCTACCTTTATGACGGGACAGCAGAGAACTTCCGCAAGTGGTATATAGCACAATACGGCTCAGTACAGCATATTCTGATAGACAAAGCCGTCGAAATAGAATATGTACAAGTGTCAGCCGTCACCTCGCAAGGATACAAACTGACAAAATCCCCGACGGAAATAAAGACAATGCTGGCAAACGGAAAGCGTGTGATAATCGTCAGGAACGATATAATATACACAATGACATCGGGAAGCCCGACAGCACAAACAATAGTATTCATATCGCTATATAGATCGAGTAACAAACCGATCATGGAAACCATGTGGTATAATGGGGACAATGGAATTAACACGGTATGGAAAGTAAACAATTGCACACTACAAGAGGAACTTACCATCAAAACTGTAAACGGAAACTCACTGGTCGGAAACGGCAACGTAAACACAGAGATATGGTCACGCTATGCAATAGCAGACTTAACCAGCCAATATGAGATAGTTATCAATAACCATGCCACAGTTGAAAACATCATAATCGACAACACAGGCAATACCGTTGACTTGGTTGTCAATTTTGATACAACAGGCCTGGATTACCTATACGCACAAAGCGATACCATACAAGCAGGCATGAGCAAAGTGTTCAGGGTGAAGAAATTTACAGTCAACAACAAAAACATCGGTGTGATAACGGAAAACGAAATGAAAACATTTGAATATTAAGATATGAAAGAGAAACTTTTATCATTAAACACGCTACGGCGTTACAAGGAAAAAAGAGACGAAGAAATAGACGCTAAAGGCTACGTCACCAACAGTGTCGAAAACCTGGCAAACTACTACCTGAAATCACAGACATACTCAAAAACAGAAATTGGAGCACTTATCGCGGCAATCAAGCAGTTCAAATACCAAAGCGTCACAGCAGCGGAATTCGAGGAGTTGACAGCAACGGAAGACACAATGAACATCATCTGGCTGGTTCCGGCAAGAGGGGAAAATGTCACACAAAACGCCAAAGCGGAATACATCACCATCATATCCGGAGGCTCAGGCACCGAACTAGACCCATACACCTACGCATGGGAGAAAATCGGCGATACAGACATAGACCTTTCGGGATACGCCACGACAGTCTCCCTGAACATGGCACTGCAGGACTATGTGTCATCAACAGCACTGGCGACAACGCTGGCAGGATACCAGACTAAAATCGACTCTGACCACAAACTCAGCGCAGACCTTGTGGCAAACGGCGACACAAACAAAGTCTATACCGCAACAGAGAAAAACAAACTGTACGGAATTGAAGCCGGAGCGCAGGTCAACATCATCGAAAGCGTAGAAGTCAAGCCAGGCGTAGTCAACGGAAGCAAACTCGTTGAGATAGACGACACAAAGGCAAAACTGATTGTAGCGGAAAACACCGAGATACAAGAGCTGTTCAGCGCAGAAAGAGTGCTGCTGTACGAAAGCGAACTCTCGGAATTCCAAGTGGCATTCATCTATAAAGACAACCTGTCCGGCATGCTCAAGTACCTGCCGGTAGAAAACATCGCAGAACGGCAAGGTATTGACGCAGTGAGATATTTCGAAAAGCCGTACATGAGATTCCATCGTGGCAAAAACGGCAGAGCGGTGGCAATGCATAAAAGCGTTGTGGCCGCAAAACCATGGGCAACGCAGAACAGATACAAGCTGGAGATTGACACAACAACAGGCGGCAGCCTGAACTTCGCCATCACAATCAACGGCTCAGCAAAAAGCGGAACCGTCACATGGAACGCCAGCGACACCCTGTCGGATATCGCCGGAAGATTCACCGGAACCGGGGATTATTTCAGCGTCACAAAGAAAAACGGGGAAGACTTCATCCGTATAGTGACAGCCGGATACAGCAACTCCATATTCACGCTCAGCAATGTGACAGGAGAAGTGACGCTCACCGACCTGTCATTCTATTGCCGTGTGAACGGCATACAACAAGCGGAAACACACCGCACCTGGCAAGTCCAGGACGTGAACACAATGTTTCCAGGGTTGGGATTTCTGCCGGCAAACACCAGACAGTACGCAAACAACGGCATGAATCTGTCATACAGATGCATAGCGAATATCAGCAGAGCCAAGACATACTACGGCACAAGCGGATCAGGACACGGCGGAGTTGACACCTATCTGGAGGAAAGTGCAGTAAGCGCAAGAATGAGCCAGATTGGTTTCGAATCATGCAACAACAGCGGCAACACAGCAGCACAAGCCCTGTATGACAAATACAACGGCGATTACGACGCATACCTAGAGGCAAGCCGTGTCAAAATCAACGACACGAACTCAAACGGCATAGAGTCACAAAGCTACGACAACGGAGACACCCAAACAAGTATCCTCGTATCCATAACCACAATGGATTTCGACGGAACATACATCGCAGCATTCCCGGCAGCGTATGAGGCGCGTAGCATCACCGATGCCGACCTTGGCGGCGGTAACATGCCCACCAACCATGAGATTTCCGTGTTCATGGATGACGACATGCTTTACAATATCAACCTGGGTATCTACGCACTGGGAGGCGGTACAGCACTGAGTATCACAGCATACTATTGGTCAGTTGCGCAGTACATCGGCAACCTCAGCTGGTTTTACTACGGCAACGATGGCTGCCTCTCCACCGACGGCAAGTACTACAGCTTTCAGGGCCGCTCTCTCGTTTATTGCAATTAATTCAAAATTTAAAACCATCGCCCGCCTTCTTTTAAAACAAGGCGGGCGGAAAAATAAAATATGTCAGTCCGAAAGAAACGCAAGAAAATCGACGATTTTGAAATCACACACCACTTGCTGGAGCTGGAGAGTGAGATATATGACATTTTGGAAAACGCACCGAGAAAGTACAATTTCAACCTCAAACAGCAGGCAAAAGAAATCCTCGGTGCGGTAAAATACAATATGGCAAAATCGCTGGCGCTGATACCGTATAGCAAAGAGACATGGGAAGAAAAAAGGTATATTCTCAACAACGCACAATCAAACCTCACAACACTGACATTGACACTCATACAACTCAACAACAAGGGAGCGATAAGCAACGACACGAAATCCTACCTAGATTACAAGATGGCGACAATATTACAGGAAATGAGAAGCCTGCTGAGCACTTTTACAGCAAAGATAAAAGGGTCAGACGGCCAAGGGTGCGCTCTTGCCGCAGAATCCGAGATGATAAAGACGCACGACTGCGATGGGTCAGGAGGTGACAATGCGTAGTCAGACCACAACGTGCGGGTATAGGTCAGTTGCGCAGTACAACGGCAACAACAGCTGGTTATACAACGGCAACAATGGCTGCCTCAACAACAACAACAAGTACAACAGCTATCAGGGCCGCTCTCTCGATTATCGTCTCAAGGACTACGGCGGGCTTCAAGATTTCCTGAAGTTCCACAACAGAATGGACCGGGCATGGAGAATCTGCAGAAAAACAAAAAGAGGCAGCAGCACACAACTCCAGTTTGAATACGACACAGAACAGAGAGTCACACTGTCACTGGTGGTATGGCTTATGGAGTACATGCCCATGGAATCCATAGCGTTCATCATATGCGTGCCAAAACTCAGAGAGGTCATAGCGGCATACTTCGGAGACAGGGTAGTGCAGACCCTCTATAATGAAAATCTGAAGCCATATCTTGAGAGCGACTGGTACGATCCGGACAGCTACTCCTGCAGACAGGGCAAAGGCGGACTGAAAGCAATACAAGAGCTGCAGAAAAAAATCGAAATAGCCAGCTGCGGCTATGTGCTGGATGTCACACTGGTAAAGAAAGACTTCGACGCTTTCTTCATGAGCATAGACACGGAAGTCCTGGAAAAGATACTCACAGAGTTCATCATGCAGAAGTTCGGGACAGATGAAGAGGAGAGAAACAAAATGCTCTGGCTGACACGTATCATCTACCGCTCAACGCCACAAAACCACGTGGTAAAGAAATCACACGGCCTGGCATGGCACCAGATGGAAGACAGGAAGATAATGATAGGAAAACTACTGGGTCTATGCATAGGCAATGTGACATCACAAACAGGAGCCAACGTCATAACCACACTATACCTGGTACTTCTAAGAGCAAAAGGCTATGAGTTCGTACATTACACAGACGACACAGTGATCATCGTGCTGGACTGGGAGAAATGGAAACGGGATGAAAAGGAAATCGATGAGTTCATTAGCAGCGTATTACACCTCAAATGGCACAAGAAAAAGATATATGTGCAGCACATATCCAAAGGCATAGAGTTCCTGGGAGCCAAAATAAGATTCGACAGAATCCTGCCGTCAGATCGCATTGCGCATAACTTCATATGGAAAACGAAATGCGCCATAGAAAAGGCTGAAAACAACAGCAAAGAACGTAACAGGATGAAAGAAGAATTCATGGAAAGCTTCAACTCGTACTGCGGCCTGCTCAAATGGTACAACTCCAACCGCCTGCGCAACCACGCATTCGAATTGCTCAAAAACTCAAAGCTGGCCAAGGTATATGACTTCCACGGAAACAACAAAATAACCATAAAGAAAGAACAGACAATAAAAGCATATTATCTCGCAGAAAACAGGAGATGGAAGAGAAACCATAAAAAGTCTAACCAAAAAACAATAGAAAACTATGAGAAAATCAGCAACCAAAAGACCTGAGGTCACAGAACAGAACACAAACGGTACCACAACATTCAACTTCGATGTGGTAAAAATCGCCAACAAGAAATACGAGCACAGCGCAATAGACGTGGCCGGTGAGTTCACACGCGCCAACATCACCCACGCCTTCCTGCTGGAACACTACTCTCAGGAGGAAATCGACCGCATCAACAGCGTGACGAGCCACAGCGAAGTTGCCATGGACGTGCTGAAAATGCAATCGTTCAACGCCCTTCAAGCGGAAATCAACGGATGGATTGACAACGAGCTGGGAGTCAGCTTCTAACAATGTGGCAAAATGAAAAGAATCTGGATAGACATTATAGTCGCTGTTGCAATAACGGCGACTATAACCATCCTGTCGGTATGCCTGGCGGCAGAGAAAAAAATCAACAAGCAGCTCAAGGAAAGGGTGAGTGAGCAAAGCACCGTCATTGACAGCCTGCTGGCCAGGAGAATGACAGTGTTTGATGTCAAACTCAACGTAACGGACAAATCCGTCAACAAAATCTACGGAAGATACAACACCGGACACATCATCATGCCCAGCTCAAAGAACTATATACTGGAAATTGACAGTGTAAACATGGCAAAAAAATAAAAATTTGTATGAAATTTGTCCTTTTTGTTCAGAGTGTCAACAAAACAATGGCAAAAAAGATAAAAAAGATAATTTTGCCGAAAAATAAACGGCAAAATGACAGACAAAATCATGCATATCAGGGTTCACCCCGTCGTCAAAAAGTACATCGAGTCCCGCAATGACAAAAGCAAACACGGCATTGTCATCAAAGACAAAAAACTCAAGGAGGAAATCATCTGCTATGCGAGCATCAGAACCAAAAAACTGCCATCGAAAATCTCAAAGGGCTTTGAACAATACAAACAAATCGACATCCTCGTAAACAACTGGACGTTCTTCCAATACGGATTCGACATAGCACCCTACTGGCAGGACAGGCTGTCGAGGAAAATCTACACACAGATACTGGATGAGATAGCCGCCAGAATAGAGGCATACGCCGCAGTGGGTCGATCCAGAATAGAAGCCATAGACGACTACTACGAGAAAAACAACATCACCTACGACGAACTCAACCCGTCAACAGTGATAAAACACTACCAAAGACACCACCAAACAAACAAGCAATGAACATCAAACCAAAACGCAGCCTTGAAAAGATCGCCGGAATCACCAAACTGACAGTCATAGACGCATCAGATGTCATCGTATGGGAAGTGACAGCGGAAGGACTCGAGTCGGAACAGCATTTCGGGGAGTTTGCGGAAGTGAAGGCCGACAAGCTGAAATACACCGAAGAGGAAGACGGGGCGGTGAAAAACACCATCACCGGACTTTTCACCGACTGGGAAGGCGACAACATCACGATTACACAGCAGCTTCCATGGCTCATCCAGAAAAGATACATCGCAATCCTGACAGACGCAAGAGGAAGACAATGGGGTGTCGGAACAAAGGACGAACCCCTCAAACTCACCTATGAACTCGACGCAGAAGGCCCAGCAGAGTCACAAGGTGTCAACTTCACGCTGTCAAACACATCATCCAACGGCAAATACAAGATAATCACAAGCATTGATTAAAAAAAGTCCAATATAATATAAAAAAAACAAATGATATTTGCACAAACAAAGCAAGATATGGAGACAAACACGATAAAATTCATAAGCGAGTCCAACGAAAAGGCAGTCATCGAAATCTACGGCACCATCGGCGGCTACGACGAGACGACCTGGAAGAAAACCAACACCATCAACCAGATGGCCAAGGAACTCAACCGCCTCAAAGACATCAAGACCAAAGAAATCGAGGTCAAAATCTGCTCGCCCGGAGGTTATACAGACCACGCACTCGCAATTTATGACGCACTGAAAGACCACCCGGCAAAGGTGGTTACAATTGTAAACTCCATGTGCGCATCAGCGGCAACGGTAATCGCACAGGCCGGAGAGGTGAGAAAGATGAGCAAAAACGCCCTCTATCTCATCCATCACTGTTCTTCCGTGGCATACGGAAACGACAAAGAACTGGAACGTGTGCTGCAGACGCAGGACAAAGTAAACAAACGAATGCTCGACATCTACAAGGAAAGATGCAAGGATGAGAAGAAGATGGAAGAGCTGTTCGACAAAGCCGACGGCAAAGGCGTATGGCTCGATGCGGAAGAAGCCCTTGAATACGGCCTGGTGGATGAAATCTACAACGAAGAAAAACCGGTAAAAAGTTTCTTCGAGCCCAAAATCATGAGCATGCTGCCGCCACTGCCACACAAGGAAGAGGAGCCGCAGCAACCAGAAGCCGAGGCAGGCGGATTTATACAGATGCTCAAAGAAATAAAAGAGGCTATCACAGGCAAGAACAAAAATAACAACGAAAACAAAGAAGAAATGAAAAAAATGTCAATCCTGTTCCCGCTCCTGGCAGTAGCACTGGCCATGGAAGCAGTGGAATACAAAGAGGGCGAAGCCCCACAGCTGACCGAAGAGAACCTCTCCGCCATTGAAAACAAACTCAAAGAGCTGAAGGAAATGAAGGAGCAGTTCGAAAGCATGAAAAAAGATAAAGAAACCGCCGAAAGCAATCTCGCCAACGCCGAAAGGGAAAGAGACGAATACAAGGCCAAATGGGAAGCCCAGGAGCCCGCTCAGTCCAAGTCACCCAATGGCGACGACACGAAGAAAACCGAAAGCATCGAAGACTACGTGAAAAACAACGAGACCTACAAGTCAATCTTTGCCGAGGAACTCGACTAAAGACTGACATTACGGCATAGTAAAACACTTGAAAACAATAACAAAACAGAAAAACAATGAATCCAAACGCAAAAAGAATAGACGCATCCTTCATCATCGAAGAATACGGACATCTCTATGAGAAAAGCGAACAGGGCATGAACCGCATCAAAAGAGCCCTCATCCAGAAAGCGGAAACCCTCGAGAAGTACGCACACCACATCCCCATCGAAGATGACATCTACAAGATGGCCACCGACCGCTTCAAAAGCGTAATCCAACCGTTCCGTGTGCAGTTCGAGCCCAAGGGCGGTGTTCAGTTCATCCCGAACTCCATTACACTGCAGCGCATCAAAATCGACCTACCGTTCTACCCGGACGACATCACCGAAAACTGGCTGGGATTTTTGGAAGGCAAAGGCGTGAAGAGAGAGGAATGGCCCATCACACGCTACATGATCGAAGTCTATCTGAAACAACAGATCGACTACGACCGTGAAATGAACGCCGTTTACAAGGGCGTAAGAAACGATGCCGGCAACGGCCCGTCAGACTGCATGGACGGCATCAGAAAGAAACTCATCGACGGTGCCAACAACGCCAACAACCCCATCAACGTCATCGAGGGTATCCAACCGCTAGATGAAACAACCTGCTTCGAACAGATCGAGACATTCAGCAAGAAAATCAACCCCATCTACCAGAAACAGCCCATCATCATCTGCGTAGCTCCAGAGTTCGAAAGAGCATTTATGGAAAACAAGAGAGCAAACGGCTTCTACTTCATCCACGGCCCCGAAGAAATCAACAACAAGGTTGACTTTACCAAGCAGATCATCATGGGACTCCCCTCCATGTCGGGCACAAAAGACATGTTCGCCTTCAAAGACGGCAACCTGCTGTGGCTCACCCGCAAAGATAAGTTCAACTTCGATCTGCAGAAAGAAGACCGTATGGTCAAAGTCCTCGGTGACTGGAGAGAAGCAGTGGGCTTCGGTGTCAACAAAGAGGTTTGGGTAACCAAAGAGACCGTCACCGAGCAGACCAGCGGCGAAGGCCAGGATAGCGAAGGTGAAGGCGAAGGCGAAAGCCAGCAGGAAACCATCGTGGTGCACGACATCAACGTGGAGGCCATTGACCCCGAAGAGAGCGACGTGACCAAAAACAGCGCCAATCTCACCGGTAGCGTCAGCGGCAACACCACCGGCGCAACCGTCAAAGTGGCCTACGGCACAACATCAGAACTTGGCGAAGAGGCAGACGCAACCTTGAGCAGCGGTGACGTGTCAGCAGCGCTAACCTCGCTGACCGCATCCACCACCTACTATTGGCGCATCGAAGTGACCAAGGGTAACAACAAGTATGTGTCCGCAACGAAGACCTTCACCACCGACGATGAATAGCGGAAGGCGGGGTAACCCGCCCTCCCTTTTACTTTAACAAACAGTAATAAAAACTTAAAAATCAATAAAATGGCAGAAAATAATGAATGCAACCTCGTATTAGAGGACATCGGCAAAAACGCAGCGTGCATGCAGAGCATGTCAGGCGTCAAAAGAGTCATCATCGCCCTGATGGACGACATCGACACTTATCCCGAAAGAATCAACGAAGCCAACCGCCAAGGCCTGGAAGACCATGTGAGACTGCAGGGCAACATCGTGATGAAAGCCGGCAAGAGAGCCTACAAGGTCTATACCGACCCCGACAACGCCGAAATGACCTATGAGTCACAGGGCGAAAAGGGCAGCAAGAGCAAAAAAGCGAAACTCGACATCAAAATCCCAGGCCTGAGAGCCAAAGTATTAGGCTTCAACGCAGCCATCCAGAACGCAGAGTTGGTAATCCTCGCACTGCTCAACAACGGCGAATGGCACATGATGGGTGACAAAGACAGAGGCGCCGACCTGGAGGATGACAAAACCACATCGGGCAAGGGTGCAAGCGCATCATCCGGCTCCGAACTGTCATTCACCTATGACACGGCCATCCCGCAAATCTACACCGGCGACATTGACAGCCTGCTCACCGAGGCACCGAGCGGCAATGGCAGCGGCAACACCAATGGCGGCACCAGCGGTAACACCAGTGGCGACAATACCGGTGGCAATACCAATGGCGGCACCAGCGGCAACACCGGAGGTGACAATACTGGTGGCGGAACCAACGGTGGCACCAATGGCAATACCGGTGACGACAACGGCGACGATAACGGCGACGACAACGGTGACGACAACGGCGACGACAACGGTGACGACAACGGCGACGACAACGGTGACGACAACGGCGACGACAACGGCGACGACAACGGCGACGACAACGGCGACGACGGCATC
>Ga0265298_10003845_pt1 | contig 19546 bp, 46 predicted proteins | sample AusTroGonzalo_MG_3_FD_193486 | JGI IMG/M metagenome (GOLD analysis project Ga0265298, IMG submission 193486) | Bovine rumen microbial communities from tropical cattle in Woodstock, Queensland, Australia - Gonzalo_01 | ecosystem: Host-associated > Mammals > Digestive system > Stomach > Rumen ... | reverse complement strand
CTCTCCAAAGTTTACGGCATGGAAGGCAAAATCTATACTTTCAAAGAAATCGGCGAAATGTACGGCAAGTCCCACGAACGAATACGACAGTATAAGAACCAGGCAATACGCAGGCTCGCCGCCGCCGCAAAGAAATCTCCTATATACAGGGAAATCGCCGGATTGCCCAAGTCGAATCTGGCCGAGCCGGTTGCCGCCGGCGCCGAGTCGGAAAATACTTAATACATTTTACAGCAATTTCGCAGCGAATGCGCCATAATCCGGTTTTCTCAGAAAGCCGGTTTTTTGTTAAAAAAATTTTTCGTAAAAAATTTTTTACGTGAAAAAAATTTTGCGAACTAAGATCAAGTTTTCTGGGCGGGCAGAAATCTAAGAAAGGCGGGCAAAATACTTAATAGATTTTGGCGAGCCTATATACTGGCAGCAAAATACTTAATAGATTTTGGCGGGCCTATATGCTTAATTGATTCCCGGGCCCCTATGGAAACGGCCGGATTAATCTTCACCTGTACGGGCTTATCATCGGGTAATATGTATATATGGAAAATACGGAAGTGGTAGAAATGTTTACAGATTGTTAATAGATTTCTGAAAATTCTTAATAGATTGACAATTTGCTAACGGTGTATGAACTTAATAGATTCTGGGATATAAATGGCTAGAAAACGGCATATTACGGGGTGTTATTCGAGTATGTCCAAATTCTTTTCTATCTGGTATTTGTGAAAATCGAATGCCAGCCGTTTGAATTCTTCCGGGTCATCTATACATACGTTGGTTTCGATATATCCCCTGTACATTTTCCCGTTCCAGATAATAAACTCGTAATCGGTAGTATACCTGAGTCCGTCCCATTTATGTTTGAGAACTTCGTGGATATACTTAAACTTTACAGCCCGTCTTTCCAAATCAAGTTCGGTAATATCTATAAATTCTTTAATGGGAGACGTATGATAATGTGGGGTAATAAAATAGTTTTTGCCGGGTTTGGTCAAGCTTAATAGATATTCCAATTTTTCCTTATGGCTACTGCCTTGAATATCCTTCCAATGTTCGTGTTCTCTATCTGTCATTATCCCTCCAGTCTGTCGATGGCGGCTTTGGTTTTTTCCTGTTCTATTAGCATTATGACCCTGTTGAAGTTTTCTACTAAATCCTTGTGCCTGATGATTTCGCCGTTGAAGTCGATATGGGCGATCCTTCTGTCGGTATGCCTTGTACGTGTAAGGATTCCTGTACGGGATATGTTTTTGTCGTCTACGTATTTCAGTAGGAAGTCGACTTTGTTTCCGTGCATCGTTACAAAGACGCCGTTATAGAATCTTTCCGATAATTGGAAGATGGCGACTGGGGTTACTGGGATTTTTGTTCCGGACATGCAGACGTATACCATGTATTCAAATATAGCAAACTTGATTGGGTATGTAAGCCTACGGAACGCTATAAATAATATATAATATAAACGAAAATAATAGGAGATTTTATGAACTTAATCGAAGCGGAGAGATTGCTTAAAGGTGCTGGTTACGGGCTTATTAAGGAATCAAGGGCTAATGACTTTGCAGGACGTGTGATTGCGAATGGTCTTGTCGAAGAAATTAAGGATAGGATTGCAGAGCTTGGGCTTAAGGGAACTGTATCGATTGATGAAATTGAACCTGAAGCTGGTATCTGTATATCTGTTGGTATTAATGGACGGAAGCCGTTCTCTATGTGGTTATCTAAGGAAGATAAGGCTGCGGAGTTTGCCGATGCCAATTATGATGTACTGTGTATGGCCGAGACTTATAAGGTCGGATTGCCGGCTGATGAAGCAGTAAAGAAGGCGGGCGAGATATTTGCGAATATAGCTTCGTCGGAAGATTTGGGAGAGTCTACCAAGATGGGGCTGAAGGAGGCCAGGAAGATTCTCGAGGCTAACGGCTGCAGACTGTTGAAGGAATATAACGGGGCCATGAGCATCCTTATCAGGACCGCGAAGAAGGTTCTGGACGATAACTACGTTACCGGCACAGTAGAGGAAATCGAGCTCAATACCAAGCTGAAGCCTCTGGGTGCGATGATCGTTACCGTGGAAGGTGCGGAAAAGCCTTATATTATCGGGTATGCCGAGAACCCTGGGACGACCGAGCTCGGCGACTATATCGTGTTTACGTGCGAAAACAGGGAGAGTACCCGTGTCCGTCCGGTCATGCGCAACTGCTACAGCCGTGCCGAAACATATAACTGCATAATCGAGAAAATCAAGGACTATGTACAGAAGTATATTTTGGAATCCTATAAAGGTAACAAGGGCAGGATGATGAACGAGGGGCCTGAGGATTCCTTTGACCAGTTCAAGCTTGCCGTGGAGATAGCCATGGACGATGACAAGGCTTTGACCGAATATTCGGATTTTTACGATGATTCTATATTGAATGCAAGGAAGGCTGAGATTGACGGGTATATCCAGAAATACTGGGATAACGAGTATTGGCCACATAAGACGGTCGCGGACAATATCGACTGCTGTGTGGAATACGTAAAGAGGAAGGTATTGGACTAATGAAATTATCGGAAGCTAAACGGATTTTGAAGGAGAACGGATTTAGGATCTTGAAGGAATCCGACGGATATACATTCAGGATTGCCGGGGGTAAAGTTAATACCCATGTTAAGGGCGGCAGGTACGGCGACAAGACTTTGAAATACGAAGAGAAGCAGGCTGACGACGTACTCGGCGCAGATACGCTTGACAGGGAATATACGGACGTAAACGACCTGGAGAGGAAGGTTATAGAAGATATATGCGGCGGCGACCTGGCCAAAATCGAAAGCGCCCATGTCGGCGTCATGCATCACCTCGACAAGGACAATGCGGCGACGCTCTATATTTCTGTATCGTTTACCTCTACGCAGGGCATGAGGTCCAAGTTTAAGAACAGGGTTTCTGTCCATGCGAATTTGATAATAACGGGCGGCAGCGGCGCTGGTTCTATAGATTCTGACGACCTTGCCACTGTTCTGAAGTCTCAGCTGGATGCCCGCAACGGGGAATTCAAGGCCTTGCGCGGTTCCCAGGAATTCGAATCCTATAAGGGTAAGGGCAGGCTTCTTAAGGAATCCAGTTACTATACAATATCGTTACCGGTCGTAAAGATAAACGTAGGGGGCAGGGACTATTTCGCGAACGGGGTCACGGCTACCGGCGAGCTTACCGCAGGGTGCGGCAGCAGGGGCGAGGACGAATTCGAGATAGACCCGACTTCCGTCGAGCCTGAAGTATCTTACTGGACCGTAGGGGACAGCGAGGTAGGGGAAACCGAGGATATGGTTCTTGAACTCTGCGACGTACTGGCAGGCCTGGAAGGCTGGGAAGAACCAGATACCGACGAGTATCATATCTAGTACCTCGTTAAATCTTAATAAAAAGGCGTACCGAAAGGTACGTCTTTTTTATTCCAGAACCTCGATGGCGCGTTCCAGGTTTCGATTCGCGATATATTTGGCGAAACGCGGGAATTCTGAAAATTCGAACTTTACGCCTTCCGGTGTGATTATGTAGGATTCGCGGTCGAGGTAGAGAGGGACAACGGAACCCTTCACAGTCAGTTGCCAAAGTCCACCGTCAATATTGTAATCTCGGCATTTTAAGGGAGGGAAAGTCGAAAAGTTAAAAGTTTCAATATCGGCAACCTTGACACTGCAATATTGGGCGCTGTACATAGTGAGCGTCTTCGGAAAATATATTGTATATTCGTTAACCATCGAGTACCTTCAAAGATCTTTCAATGTTACGGTCGTAGATTTCCTTAGCGAGCTCCGGAAAATCCTTTAATTCATATTTCTTGTAGTTGTAATAGATGTAATCGTCTTTATGCGCTCCGATAAGAAACGTATGGGGTTCTTCCTTCATAGTTACGATTGCACCGTTTTCATATCGTTTTCCAGAGGTTTTGACAAGATACCTTGCACCCTGGCCGATTTGTGCAAAGATAAAGTCGTCGAGATGGTCAAAACGCCATGAAACTTCTCTATAGCTGGGGCTATCAAATCCTTCTTTTTCATGATATACAACACGATTGACGAAAAATGCCAATGCGACAGGATTGTAATTTGATTCACTTAAAATACTCATTCTAAAACCTCCAGATCACGTTTGATATTTCGATTATGAATCATTTTTACGAGCATCGGAAAGTCTTCGGTATAAAACTTATTACCGTTGTAATAAATGTAATCTCTTTCGAAACGACCGATAGTATACGATACAGGAATTTCTTCTTCTGTATATTCGTCTTTTCTGATAGCCTTAAGCAGATAGCCGCCACCGAAATCGGTACAGTAGGTAAAATCTACTATTTCGTCGAAACAGCGTTCTTCAGTAAAAACGTCAGAACCTATTTTAAAATGTTGAAGTATTACCCAGCTATTCATTTGAGTACCTTTAAAGTTTCTTTGATATTCCGGTTGTAAATCATCGTTGCAAGTTTCGGAAAGTCATTTCTGTTATAGACTTTGCCATTATATCTGATAAAGTCTTCTTTATGAATTCCGATATAAATGTCTTGATATTCAATTTCTGGTTTTCTTAGTATTTGATAACCGTTTCCTCTACCTACCCAAGTATACTTTTCGACAGTCAAAAGCCAGATATTATCCTGTTGAGCTTCAAAATATAAGATATTCTCGAACGGTTTTCCATCCCAATAAAGCTTATTATTGTCCATTATGCGACACATAGCGGCATTTTTGTTTTTCATAGTGCCTCCAGAGTATCTTTAAGCTTTTCGTTTTGGAACCAGTGATAAAGGTTGTACATATTCTTTCCCGCATAACATTTTCCGTTATACCAGATATAGTCAAATTTGCTGTTGGTATCGACAAACATGTTCACCGGGAAATAGTCATGTTCTGGGTCGATAAAGGCCTTATTTTCGTAAAAATGCTTTCCGATAATTTGAATAGAATCGTCAAGAAGGAGCATATCGACGATTTCACCGAATTCTACCTTATGGGCAGGGGGTATAAATCCGTATTCTTCAGCCAGAGAAACATTAGAATAGGATGCAACTAAGTGCTCATTTGTGTACTTATAGGGTATTAAATTGACATTTTTGACCAATTTGGCACACCCTAGGAGCCCGTAGAAAAAATCAGAAAGGGATTGTCTTATGCTCATGTAAGACAATATAGTAAAATATAGGGGGTATGTAAGCCCCTTTTAGGGGAGAGAGTCGATGACGGTAACGGTCTCGTAGTTTACGTAATCTATGTAAAGCTGCTTAAGATCTTTATATTCGTATCGTTTCCCGTTAAAAATAACTTCAAATTCCTGGTTTTCTGTTAAAAATTGCGACGGCATGCCATAGCCATCGTCAACGAGGCATTCTAAAAAGAAATATCCGTCATTCGATAATCCGTTATGTGATGTATAGCTAATTTTTACAAAATTTCCGATTGTTTTTTGCATCGGCCGTCCGTCAAATCCAGATACAGCATGAGAAAAGGTATGAAAATATCCTTTAACGATATTATCAGGATTTACTTTCGTCGTCGGGATTCTGAGATTAAGATGAAACTGGTCAATAAAACCGATAACATGAATGCTATTGTCAGACATAATGCCTCCTAGAGGATAGAATCGATTTCTTTTTCCAAGTCTCTTGCCTGAATCAACATATAGAGTTTTTTAAGTTCATCGGCCTTATACTTTACATTCTTATAGACGATGAAATCGGACGGATTACCGATAGTGATATAAATCCCGCTATGTTCGTCGTCCGAATATTGACCTCTGGAAGGCTTAAGATGAAAATGAAAAAACCTATCATCGCCTTTAGTCTTATTAACGTTTATAATGTCTTTATAATTTTCGGTTATGGTCGTATAACCGTTCATATAGATTTGCATGGAATAATGGTTTTTCATAAATTATGCAAGCCTCGATAATTCATATTCTAGCATGGCGCCAACCAGGAGTTTCCTTAGGGCATAATAAAATTCATAGATATTTTCGTGCGGGAGGTCAATTCTTTTTCTATTGTAAAACCATTCGAATCTTTCAATATCGTGCGGTTTATATACGTAATCATAGCCAGTTTTGTTATTCGTGACAGGTACCTGTACATATCTACAGTTTAAAGGGTCATCGTAATCAATTAAAGCCAAAGTATTAATTCTGTCCATATCGACGAGATATGCATGAAAAGTACCGGCTTGTTTGTAATGTTCCGCGAGCATAAAATCCGGTTTTTCCATTAGAGTTCCTCTATAGCGGCTAAATTGGTTTCGTTGTCGAGAACCATCTTGAGCTGGTTGAAAGTCCTGTTTGTATAGCGAATGCCTTTGTAGATAATATAGTCTTCATCGGTAACGCCGATAAAATTGTTCTTTACTGTATTATCCTTGAGCCATGCCCTAAAGAAATAATTGCCTTTTTCCTCTTCGACACCGGCAAATATTTCAAAATGTGTGAATTCGAAATCCTCACGCCATGGGTGAGGCAAGCCGTTCCAAACATATAGGTGTACAAAATTTTCCATGTTTAGAATATAGCAAAAAAGGGCATATTTGTCAATATGTCCTATGGAAGATCGTTTAGTGCATCTTCTAATTGTTCGTTTTTGACTACAAGAATGAGCTTATTGAACATTAAATTCGTGTATTTTTTCCCACGGTAGATAATATAATTTGTAGGGTCATCATCGTCTAAATAACAATAACTATAACCGTAAGGACTGGGCCTTATAAATGAAAAATAATATCGGAATTTGGAGAATCTGAATGTAAGAATTGAATCGAACGGGATAGTATGGGCTTCGCCTTGCATATCTCGAAAAAATACAACATTTGTCGAAAGATCTTCTTCAATCTGGTCAGTCATAGTTCTTCCAATACCGATTTGATATATTCATTGTGTATTAATCTGTACATTTCAACATAAAGATGCTCGATTGTATCATCCGGAAGCTTAATTTCTTTATCGTTTAAATAATATCTGCGATTACTTATTTCGTCTGGATAAAGATATATCAAACCGTCGAATAAAGGTAATACAATAACATGTTTAAAGTTAGGGTTAGAACACACTTCATGTGCTTTGATAAGCTTTATTTTTGTATATTCAGAAACATTTATCTTTTCTGTATGTTTAATTATATTATTTTCTTGTATTGTTTTAAAACTCACTGTCTCCGACGGTGTTTTAAGACTTGGTACTTCTTGTACCATTTCAAATTCATGTACTATTTCAAATTTCGGTATCATAGTTCTTCCAATAATGATTTGATATATTCATTGTGTATTGATTTATACAGTTCGATATAAAAATGCTCGATGGTATCGGTCGGAAACTTGACTTCTTTTTCATTTAAATAACATTTAAGAGTTTTTATTTCATATGGATAAAAAAATGTCGCACCGCCGAATAATGGAAAGGAAATGATATATTTAAACTTAGGGCTATTGATAAGCTTTATTTCTGTATATTTAGAAACATTAACGCTTACTGTACTTTCTTTACGTGTAAATTGAGATTTTTCTTGTATTATTTCAAATTTTGGCATCATAGTGAATCCAGCGCCTTTTTTAAATGTTCGTTTTCTATAAGCATAATCAGTTTTCCGATAGAGTCAATATCGTAAGAAATATCGTTATACATTATTGTACTATTCTTATCGATCTGTATCGACATTATACCGCCAAAAACCTGAATACACGGTTTACCATTTTCTTTCAATCTGGTTAACCTGCTTACATATATCAGATAACAAAATCCAAGATCTTCAATTTCTTTAATTTCATCAAATGTATATTCTGATGTGAAAAATCCAAATGCTTTATAATAACGGTTCATAGGTCCTCCAGTATTCGCTCATTAATCGCGTTCTGGACTCGCATAGGGATTTTGCTAGTAGTTCCAAGGACTATCTTTAAAAATGTCTCCTGAGGCACTTTATAATAGCTATACGAGGTATCGTCGTTGGTCGTCAGTAAACGTTCGTGACGGGCAGTGTCCAGATACAGATTAGTTACCTGGTCATTAGTTTTCGGATAACCGCAGAGGACTGTTACTACATAGTCACCTTTTTGATAGATAACATATTCATCATAACAGCTAACGCAACCGTAGCCGGCATTAAGTAACTTGCTGCAGATTTCTAGTCTTGAATTCTTCATTAGCCAAGTCCGTCGATTGCTCTTTCGGTAATTTTATTTTGGATTCTTATTAAAATTTTTTCAGTCGGGCCAAGTACAATACTAAGAAATGTAGTCAAAGGAACATTATTATATGAATAGGATTCATATGGGTCGGTAGTCATCAGTTTGGAACCACCATTTAATAAATGACATGATAACTGTTTTATATGGAAATTACTATATTTGACAACGATTCTAAATCCGTCCTTAATATAATCGACACCATCGTAAAAATTACCACGAGGCTTATATCCAGCCTTTTCTAACAGTTTGATAATTGTTTCTCTTTTGACTTCCATTATGCAAGTTCCTCGATTGCCCTTTCGGTAATTTCATTCTGAACTTTTGTACAAAGGTCATAAAGTTCGTTTCCGTGATACAGCTTGCCTTCATATACAATATAGTCGTTAGTTGGAACCTTTGGGCGTAATCTGACCGTGATGGTATTAACTGCGGTGCTAGAATAGGCTTCTACTATAAAATAGATAAAGCCATCATCGTCCGTATATGCGTCAATGAAAGATTTGAAAATAGCATGGGCAAGGCAAAACTGGTTAAACGGAGTTTTGCGGGTATAGTTTACTATGTTTAATTCTTTCATTCCAATACCTCGAGTGCTCTTTCAGTTAATGCGTTGTTCAGATATATTACAAGTTTTTCTTCGGATTCAATAGTAATGGTGGCTTCGTATAAGAGTTCTTTCGGAAGTTCATAGCGTTCCATTTGTGCCCATCTGGCCTTGGAAGTATAAGAGGCTTCACCAATAACAAAGACGTCAATATAACCGTTTTTTAACGGATATTCCCAGTCGTCAGATTTCCAGTTGAAATCGATATATATGTGACCGCGTTTAAATTTTAACTGTCTTATAGAAATAGACGTATAGTTTTCTGTATTTTCAAAACCAGCCGATTCGTAGGCTGTAATGAAATCTTGGACAGTTAATGTTTCAACGTTAATCATGGCAATGAATATAGTAAGAAAAAGCGGTTTTGTCAACCGCTTATTCAAGTAAGTTTAATGCTTCGTCAAGTTTTTCCTGTTCGAGGATCATACTGAGATTAGGCAAATCGAAAAAACTGTAAAATTTGCCTTTATAGGTTATGCAGTCAGTAATATTGCATAAATGAGCAGTATAAAACGCATAAATAGTTTCATCGCATTCAAATTTAAGATTTTTGAATTGAATAGAATATGCTGGTCTTAGTATTTCGTCATACTGTATAAGTACAATTTCTTCGAAATCGGCTCGTGTATAACCATGACCAGCACCGTAAACTACAGAATTTTTCATTATAATTGCTCTATTACTTTTAAGGTATTTTCGTTTTCGAGTAACATTATAAGTTTTGGCATGTCGCCGAACTCATAGCGTTTTTTCTTGTAGATAATATAGTCATTCGGCTGCATGTAAAAATATTCACATTTGGCAAAACTGACGGGATTCCATTCCATATAGCAGTTTGTTAACTTGAGATGATAACAATCGGACAATGTATAGATACGATAAATATCTTCGAAATCTACAGGTCTATGCTCAGGCGGATTTCCGCAAGTAAAGACTAATGTATTATTATTTTTCATGACAGGTTCTCGATACATTTAAGGTTATATTCGTTTTCAAGTACCCTTTTTAACCTTGATAGTTCTGTACCGTTATATTTTACATTATTATACATGATATATTCGGTATGTGAAGTGCCGTTTAAAAAGGTAAAACACAGACGGGTTTCTCCAGGCGGCGTATATTCTATACGAAACATGTTTAAGATGAATTCAGTGACGTCATGGAGCTTTGAAAAAGGTATATCGTTGAAACTACCATTACAATCATAATTATGTATATAGTTCATTCAAGCGCCTCGATAGCTTTTAATGTTTCATTGTTTTTCCAGTCGGTATAGAATTTGTATAACGACTTGCCGCAATATTTCTTGTTATTGTAGCAGATTCTGTTCCATTCGCTATTCAGGTCTACCGTAATAGTATCGCATTCGAAAAAATTTCCTGCAGAATGAAAATTGACAGAAACGACATCAAGATATAGTTTATCGGCTCTTAATTCTACATTTTTTACTTTCTGGAAACAATGGCTTAATATTTGACGCGGTACGATTTCATTATTGTCTTGTGAATAGAGAGTAATAGAATTTATATTATGTTCGAGATTAATTTTTTCTATACTGTCCCATTCTTTTTTGAATTTTTTACATTCAATATAATCTTTAATAAAAGGATAAGAAAACATTATAAAAAAGACGCCGAGAACGGATAAAGAAACCTTTAACGGAGGAAGTGTCATCAGAAACACATCCCAAGCGTCTTTCCACCAGTTAATGAAGTCCATAATTATTGCCATTGTAGTTTCCTCATTGTTATAACTACAATATAGCAAAAAGGCCTACTTATGTAAGCCCCTAATCAAGACGTTCGAGTATATACAATGCTCTTAAATTATTGACAATCATATGTAATTTCAATAAGTCTTGTTCAGTTCTGTATTTCTTACCTTCATATTCAATATATGAGTTACTATTCCATATCTGGCTAGTAAGTTCAGTAGTTCCTAAATCTCCGGTAAAATAAATTTTGATAAAATCATAAGATTTTCCGTCCGGTGTAGTTTTCATGACATATTGTAAATCGGCAAGATTAAAATCCATATATTTACCGTCGAGCCTGGAAGCATATGTTTGATATATATGCATAGTCATACTTTTTAGTAATGGACTTTCAATCGATGTATATCGTAATTCAATCACAGCTAAAATTTCCTCGAAGACTGTTAAAGAATAAATCTTGCTTTACGCCGTCGTTTACTGTACGTAAAATATAATGAACATCGAGACGGCAATCGTCAATACGGTTTCGATAAATGCCCATAAGGTCGTTATAGAAACAACCTTCTACATCGGTTATGACTTTCATTCCGACAAGAGGAAACTTGTTTTCCATGAACGCGACCAATGCGCCAGGAATTTGAGAATTTGCAGTAAACGAAAGACATCCGTCACATTCTTCAATAGCACCGATAGGCGGAAACGGAATGCACAATAATGCAGTTTCTACAATTCTCGACAAATACTTTATGTAGTCAATTGTATGTTTTGACGTATCTTCAAAATAACCGAAATCATTTTTGAAACGGTCTTTCTTTAAACCAGCAGAAATCTGTGCTGGGGTCTTAATATCGTGAGAAGCTTTTTCGATATGCATTATGGTTTGATTCATGACTTTAATATAGCAAAACTAGTCCAGTTCGTCAATAGTGTTTACTGTCATGCAATGTTCATAACAGGACAAGATAAAATTGAAACAGTCTTGGAATTTTTCATATGGATCTGACGGATTGTATTCAAAGCATGTATCGTTATAATAGACTTGAATCTTGTAACTAGGCAGCAGTTGAATGTTTATATAGCTGTTGTCGTAGAAATCTTCTTGATTAAAATTCTGATGCCCATATATACCGTTTACGATTATCATCTTGACAGAAAACCATGGAGAAGCAGTAACATCGTAAATATTCGGAATAATGTATCGAGCAAAGTCGACACCTGGGGTATAGTAACGAATCTGTATAGGGCTTTCTAGTATTGTCATTATTCTAAACTCTCGATAGCGATTTCGGTTTTAATACGTTCAATATCCATTGCTAATTCTGGTAATTGTTCTAATGAACTATATTTTTTACCATGATATAAAATTTCAAACTGGCTTAACATCCTAAGATAGACATGGTTGGTTATAGTTCTATTGTTTTCATCAAACGTAAAGAAATTCATATAACCACCCATTCGAATATCTAATACATCGATTTCCAAAATATCAATAACATTCGAATTGTTGACTATAATATATCCGACTGTATTCATCATAGGTCTTCCAATGCGTCTTTTGTATATTTGTTTTCAAGGTACATGTTAATTTTACCGATATTCTGAACAAATTGATTATAGATTTCGCCTCGACTGGCATGATGGTTTTCTTTGTTCTCGACTTTAAAATAATTCGAACCGTCGTGAAATTCCCACTTTTGATTATAATAAAATGTATGACAAATATCTAATGTTTTAGGTACAGTAAATGCTATAGAATAACTATTATAGTCTCCTATTGCGCCACAAACAGACATTCCGTATTCGTCGCCTTCATGTTCTATTAAAGTACCGGGTCGGAGAACGAAATATTGAGTTCCATCCTCGTATGTGGTGAACTTAAAATAACAGCATTTATGTAAATCAATTTCTCGATAACTACTCATATTTAGTCCAAGTCGTTAATTGCATTTTTTGTTATTTCGTTTTTTAGGTGTAAGATAAGTTTTTGCGCCAATTCATTAAATTTTGCCGGATTATTAAATTTAATTATGAAATCATTATGAATAAATTCAAAATAGTCTGAATTATAGAAATTTGCAGAATAGTTAAGGTCAGGAAATTCCAGTTTACATCTGTTATTGGAACGGTCCATTACATAGGAACCGATAACATTTAACATATGAATTCCTGGATAAAACTGAGGATCTTCTATAGGTGAAAGCAAAAAATAATCATATACGAAATCATGATCATCTGCTTCACGTAATACGGCAATATGCGGTAATTTTAAGAATTCATCATCGGTCATATTGACAATATAGCAAAAAGGGCTGAACGTGTCAACCCTTATCCAAGTGCTTCGTCGATGGCTTTTATATTCTTATCGTTCGCAATCGCGAGGTAGAGCTGTTTTAAATCTGTATATATTTTTCGGTTAAAGATAATAAAAGAGTCTTTATCCCATTTCAACGCTTCGTCATAGTAATCGGCCGGAGAATCCCACCAAATATAAAATGTGTCTTCGACATACGATATACCGCAAAAACGCAAGTCGGTATGCCGGAAATATTCATGAGAACCGACACCGACATGAATAATTTGATATTTATCATATTGATTATCGGAATCAGTAATGAATTTCATAAATTTGATTTTATTCGAGTGCACAGAGTAACCTCTCCATTTTAAAATTTTCAAGTGCAAAATGTAATTGTGTCATATCCATATATTTTTTATCTCTGAAAGTAACATATGAAACGTTATCTTCCCAGACTACAACGCCTTCAAATTTATCCGGATTATAATAATATACATTCCAGATATGTGGAAAATGTTTATCCTGTTCTAAGTCGATGAATGAAACATTATGATACGTAACGGCTGGCCGGTAATTTTCAAGGATTATACCGAGATAGAACGGCAAATATACAAAACCAAGATTACAGAATGAAAATTTACCGGATTTCATCCTTGCTAACATATCTTCTTCAGTAAGTTTTTTCGCAATTACATGCATCATAGGTTATCTATCTCGTTTGAGAATTGTGCTTGTTCTACATATGTCGCTACTAGATTACAGAAATCATCTTCTCTTTTAATCGTCCAGTTGTCGTTATTTGTATCGTATTTTACAACAATATTTCCGCAATGAAAAACAGAACCGAATAAGGGAGTAATCATTTTTATGTCGGAATGCAGTGGATCTGTCTTATAGAATCCGACAAGTTTACGATATTTTTTCATATAGTCAATCGACGCCGGATTTCGCGACAATATAAAAATATCGTTTTTTCCGGTCCAGACATTTATACATTCGATATATGGCTTAATCATCCTAACGCCTCATCGATTGCTTCTTCGAGTTTATCATTTTGATAATTATGATATAATTCCAACGGGTCTATATAAGTTTTACCGTTATAAATTACTGAACATAATTGGCTAAGGCCATGCGGGAGTTCTTCATCCGTAACATAATAGATTAAAAGCTCATCGTCTTTTTCTTCATATTCAATACCTATAAAATTGCCGTGTATATAAGTTTTTGTACAGCCGGTATGCGTATAACTTAAAAACAGGCATTTAATAGGATTTTTATCGAAAAAATGTAAAAATTCATCGAAGGTATGATATTCATCGGTATTAAAAGTTTTTAAAGACCAAAAATCCCTTGTAAGTGCTATCGGTTGTATATTCATTCTAACGCCTCGTCGATTTCTTTTGAAAGTTCATTATTCTTGAAGTCTCTGTATAATTGCATCATATCGTGATATATTTTACCGTTATACGTTACATAGCAATGACTGTCCATCGTCGGAATTCCACACATGCCTGCGACTAAATCTATGCAAATATAATTAATTTCGAGTGTATCATTATGATATTCTATGTCTACAAAATGACCGTCGATATAGGTTCTTTCTTTTGAAATCTGATTAATAACAACACAACGCATCGGATTATGCTTACATTGAGCATACATCAAATTATAAGATGTAGGCATAAGCTTTTTCATGAATATTGCACTAGGATGAACTTTCATATTAATCCAATTTTTCGATTGCCATTTCGTTATTGAAGTTTGCGACCAGCGGAGTAATTTCGTTAATGAAATCCTGCATAGTCTTACCTCGGCAACGGATAAAGTTTCCAAGATAATGCAGGCCTCGACATGTTCTATAGTCAAGGATATTATAGTCATTCATATCATAATCGAATTTTCCATCTTTTACACGACGAAAATCAACGCCGATTAAATACAGGCTGTCATTATGAGAACCGTCATCGATTTTTTTGATTATGAAATATTCATCATTTCCAAAACTCGTAGTATATACCATAACAGGCCATTCCGGCTTTATTTCTTCACCAACAGGGCGTAAATACTTACCAGATAAAATGCTGTCATATAATTCGTCGTACATAGTTACTCCAATGCGGAAAGCTGATATTTGACAACTTTATCGTGCAGTTCGTTGAATATATGCCAATATACTTTTTCTAAATTTTTTTCACAGAAAAAATGTACATATTGGTCATTAATATAAAATGAATATTGGTCAATTTTGTAGATATAGAAAAAACTTTCTTTTGAAAAACCTTTATGCCAGTTATAATCAATGAATGGAAATCTGATACATTGGTTTTTTGTATCTACCGTAAATTCATCAAGTCGGTCTATATCGAGATGATGCATAGTGAATGCTCCCCCGACAACGACACATGTAGGTTTATGCTCAGAGTGCATTTATTGCCTCTTCATTCTGTTCGTTTTCTACGATCATCTTAAGCTTGTCTAAATTTTTGTTTGTATAACGCTTACCGTTATATTCAATATAGTCGGTATCGGAATATAAAGTAAAGCCGTTTGAAGAGTCTGCTGTATTTCTTGCAAGTGATTTTAGGTTGGATTCGATAACCTTGGCATTATTGTCAAGATAGATTCCGTTGCTTTCGCTAATACCCAGAATCTTGGTAAAGGTCTTGACAGCATACCAGTTTGCGCCGCTGAATTTCATAATGTTTTGACTCATACCAGTTTCTCCAGGTCGATAAGGGTTGTAATGTTTTTTACGAGGCGGGTAGCTTCGTAATCTGAAATTTCCGTACATTCAAATCGGTTTCCACCAATTATAATAGTATCATGCGGTTCAAGATATACGTTTTCATGTGTAGTAGGTCCGTAATTCGACCAGAAGCCAGTATTACTTTCGTAATCTGGGTTTGGTACAGTAAAGCGAAGTATGATTTTGTCTTTATGCAGATTAGAAACTTCACCCACGACCTTAGTCGCAGTCTTAAGGTTAATGTTTAAATTCGTGATTTTTCCGTTGTGTATTAAAACCATGATTATAATATAGCAAAAGCCACTATATATGTCAACCCGTTTTATGGGGTTTACATGATGTTTAAGTTTTACTATATTACAGATATGCACCGCCTAATAAATGTTAAGCCTATACTTATGGTAGATTACGAAAAACAAAGACTTGTTGAAAATTTTATATCGAATCATGGATTTACTCAGACAGCTGAATATTCGGCTACATATGAGAAAAACGATAAATCCGGATTTAAGGTAATTATCTGGAACGAAAATGTATTTTTGGATCACAATAATGAACGGATTGCGACAACTAATCTGGCAGAGCCTTACAGGTATAATTCAGTTCCTGTAGATACGTTAATTAGTATAGCTTGCGGTGACTCAAACAAGATTCTTATGCGGCTTAATAACATGGAAACCGAAAGAACATTGAAGGAGCTTGAATGATGGACGCTAATGATATATTACATAGGGAACAGTTGATAAACGCCGGATTTGTGCAAGAAGGAGATTGGAATTTCATAAAAGGTGATTTCTGTGTAGAAATGTATCATAATACGATTTTTGTAAATAAAGTATTATACGATAATTATAATGAACCAACAAGTTATAGAAGTGCTTTGATTTCTAGCGATAAAGGTTTTATGAGTTATAAGTATAGAGATATTCCGGTAAAGAAAGTTGTCGATTGGCTATGTAATGATTTGACGAAATTTGAAATGAATGTCGAGAATTATTTTTTAATGAAATCTTTAGAAGCATTGGAATAATTATGGATAGGCCGTTTATAAGAGTATCAGCAAATGATAAATACGACCGCATGGTTGGTATTCAAATAACAGATAGAATATTTAAGACGTTTTATCCAGGCAAGAAAGAACCTACCATATTATATCATGGTCCAGAACCGTATTGTAAAATTTACGGCACATGTGATGTATCATATGTCGGTAACGATTATACATTTACAGATGCACCGCTTGTTTTATATGATTATGATTATATAGAATTTGAGTTTAAGGACAAGAAAATTACAAATGAAGATATGTTCTTGTCGGATTTTATTAATATTATTTGGCCGTATATCCGGTATTATTGGGAAATTGATGCATTAAATTCTTTGGAATAGGGTTTACGAACTTATTTGTTTTTGCTATATTACGAAAGTAAACCATAAAACGGAGTTGAAATGATTACATTCTATGTTCTGGAATCGAATAGGACTAATAACTATGTCCATTACTATTTCCGGAATTACATCGAAAACCATCCTGGCTTTATTTCCACGGAAGATTTCATGGATGCTATGGCTTGGAACAAGCGTAAGCAGGCTATCGAATTTCTCAAGGAAAACGGCCTCGATAAAGATTTCCATGTGGAGATGAAGCAGAATGAATACTTCCCCGACCAACTTGTATACTAATCCGTTCGCTAGAGCGTTTACCGGAATGAGATATGCGAGTCTGGATGACTTAACCAATGCGCCACATCTTGTATATCGTCGTTATCGGCGGCAGGAACGTCGTACGGAAGAGTTTATTTTGCTGATTGCCGAGGTACCGCTTGAGATTATGACCGATGGTCTTGGCATCCAAACTTTGGAAATAAGGGGATGGAAAATCACGGAAGAACAGGTTTATGGCGATATGATGGGATATTCAATTCCTGACTCACATCAGTCATGTGAACGAGTTAGTCTTTATAGGTCTGAAGAGTTTTCTTTCCATTATAAGAATATCATTATCGACAATGTTGGTTTGAGTTTGACACAATTCATGGACAGGATTACTCCGTATATCAATTTGGCATACACCGAAGCGGCATTGGATAAGTTGGGTTAATATGGAAAAACTTATTTTATAAAGGGTTGACATATTCAGCCCTTTTTGCTATATTGTCTATATAACAAGCAACCAAAGGACAATATATGGCAATCGTTAACGGACTTAAGTCTGAAATCATTTCTCTTTTGATAATCGTACTGTGCTTTATCGGTACGGTTTTGAAAGATCATATCGGTTACAATTTCGTTACAGCCGCGTTTATGCACGGCAATATGCAGCATTTTATGAATAACATGCTGCTTTTCTTGATGTTGAGCCCAGCCGTAGAAAAGACTTACGGGAAGCTGAACTATATCGGCGCATTTCTATTGACGGCAATCGCCGATTATCTTTTCCAGACATACGTAGCACATGTGATGGCAATCGGTTTGTCCGGCTTCGTATTTGCCCTGTTTATGTTGAACTGTTTTATTACAGATAAACGACACGGGATTTCTATTTGTGGAATTATCCTGTTGTTTATTTACGGGTTCAAGGAAATTAGCGGAGTCATGCACAATGACGGTATCAGCCACAGCGGGCATTTAATCGGTCTTGCTACTGGTTTGGTTTACGCATTTGTATATAACAAGATTAAGCAAGCAAAGGAAGATTATAATGAAGGACAAGAAACTTCTGGAAGTTCCATGTTTGATGTATAAGCGTGCGATTTGGAAAAATTGCTCTTATTTTTTGCCGTCAGATAGTGAATTTAGGTCAATAGGAAATAGAGTAATTATTACTGGTTATTCTATAATCGATAAGAAAAGCCATTATGTATTGAGTAATGTACCTGAGCTTAATTCGTTTAACAGCGAAGAAAAATTGACTTTTCTTTACGGCGATATTAAACTGGAATACGATGGCGCATCTGAAGAATTTTATCATGAAGATCTTGAAAAGTTTAAGATATTCATGAATAAAGTGCAGATGTATGTAAGGAATTATTGGAATGCGGTAGCAATCGAAAAACTAGATGCAGAAACCGAACCGGCGCAGGAAACCTTATAAATAATGTAAGATAAAAAGGTATACAAGATATGGTAGGATTTGCTAAATTTATGCTTGAGTCTGCGCCGGCTCGTGAAAATAACGATAATGCCGGTATTGCAGATGGATTTGTCAGAATGCTGAATAAGAAGTCCGGTATGGGTTTTAAATTTGTTGATACTCAAAACGCGACTAACGGATTTGGTAAGTTGGCAGGTAGACTTTACATCGGCGGTACTTCCGCTGTGAGGATTAACTTTATGAAGAACAAGCTTCATTCCATATCTGTCTGGACAAAATACGGTAAGAATCCGAACCGTACGGTTATATTCAAAAAACAGGATAATCAGACTCGTTCTAACATTCTTGCGATGAGCGATAAGTCATTTGATGCCATCATAGAAACAATCCTCAATAAAGAGCTGGAAGAAATCTATGATACAGATCGTATTGAAACACCAGATGGTGAAGAAGCATATAGCCTTACTATGGCTATTAAGCTCATGCATAAAGAAGGTTATTCGCTTAAGTCTATTATTTATTGGCTAGGTGATTTTGTTACCGAAAACGATGTTTATACGGTTCTTGGACGTAACACGATATTTGGAAATAAAGACGCTCGTAATTCCAGTGATATAGAACCGCCTGAAGAACTTCCGGTATCTACGTTTGACGACGAAGATATTGAAGTTACAGGTGAAATTCCGGAACAGGTAGAAGAAAATCCGTCTATTAAACAAAATCAGGCTGAACTTGACGACCAGCTTATTGCCGATCCGCTCCCTGTATTTAGACAGCTCAATAAGTATGTCCTCATGGTCGCTCGTGGATTGCGTAATGGCTTGCTTATTACGGGTCAGGGTGGTGTTGGTAAGTCTTACAACGTCAATAAGATATTGGCTGCT
>Ga0265298_10003844_pt1 | contig 19547 bp, 36 predicted proteins | sample AusTroGonzalo_MG_3_FD_193486 | JGI IMG/M metagenome (GOLD analysis project Ga0265298, IMG submission 193486) | Bovine rumen microbial communities from tropical cattle in Woodstock, Queensland, Australia - Gonzalo_01 | ecosystem: Host-associated > Mammals > Digestive system > Stomach > Rumen ... | reverse complement strand
CGGTTTTAGACATTTCTTTCGGAAACCATTTATCTAGCCAGCCATTTATACGTGCAGTCTGATATGCTAGATTGTTTTTTTTATAAAATTCTGTTCTAGTTTTATATTTTTTAGCTGCGTCATAACAGTTGTCGTAGTTTTCCCAATATCCATTTGGTACATTCATTTTTTCAAGCCACGTATAGTTTTTGAGTAAATTTTGATTCTTCGCATATTTGTACAACTCTGGAGAATTCAATTTAAATTCTTCTCTAGATTTATATTTTTTTGCTTCATTATAACAGCGTTCGGCTTTAGTTGCTTCTATTGGAAACCACTCGTCTAACCAGCCATTTCTAAAAGATGCTTCATATGCAGACCTGCTTCCATCACGAAAGTTGTTCCTACTTTTGTATTGTTGAGCTTCTTTTTTACATCTATCATAAGTCCAATAATTTTTTGGTAATGCGTTTCTTTTTTCAAGCCACGTATAATCGTCGAGCCACCCATTCCTACTGGCAACTTGATATGCACCAGAACTACCATTTCTAAATTCTATTTTTGAACTATATTTTTTGGCTTCATTATAACAATTGTCATAATCATTCCAATATCCAGTTGGCTTTTGCTTTTTTTCAAACCAAGTATAATCGTCTAACCAACCATTTTTACATGCTGCTTTATATGCTGGTTGATTTTTACTAAATTCAGTTCTTGATTTATATTTTTTTGCTTCATTATAGCAATTATTATAGTTATCCCAATATCCTTTTGGCTTATTAACTTCTTCAAACCACGTATAATCGTCTAGCCATTTGTTTTTTCTAGCAGTGGCATATGCTTGATTACTGAATTTCCAAAAGTCATGTCTTGTTTTATATTTTTTGGCCTCGTTATAACAATTTTCATAATTTTGCCAATGGCTGTATTTATGTTCTTTTTTTTCAAGCCAAGTATAATCATCTAACCATCTGTTGTTTTTTGCCACATCATATGCCCATCTATTTTCTCTAGCAAAGTCACTTCTTGATTTATATTTTTGAGCAAGTTTGTAACAGTTTTCATAGTTCCATTTTGTTGGTCCATTTGACGCCCCTCCTAATGAACCAGCTTTACAAATGTTTATAACGTTAAATCCTTTATTTTTACAATCTTCAATGTATAAATCTTCATAAATTTGAGCCTCATAATCATATAATCCTGTTTCTAAAACAATTGGTTCTGGAACTTCTTTATTTTGGGCATTAAAATGTTTGTATACTGTATCAAAACGAATCTTACCTTTACTATGTATAATTCCATAATGGTGTTCTTTATGCCTTCTTTTTAAATCTTCTGTTAAGCCAACATAAACGGTATTTGTTTCGTCGTCATAATAAGAATAAACTATATATACAGGCTCATCATTTACTTTTTTTCTTTCAAGCCAAGTAAAAGTATCAATCCAAAGTTTCCCATCATCTGTCGTGTTGTGAATAGATGTGCGATATGCTTCTCTACTTTCTTTTCTAAATTTAGTTAAATTGTTATATTTTTGAGCTTCAGCATAGCATTTATCATAAGTCCACTTTCTTGGCGTTGTATTTTCCAACAACAGAATAACCTCCGAAACCATATTTCGGATATCAAATTCTGTTATTTTATATATTTGTTTCTCTGAGGCCATATCAATTTATAAATAGGTAAATTAATGCCAAATTATTGGCCTTTAGAAATATTTGAAAAAATATGGGGAAAAATTTTTTGGAAAAGTAGTACCTAGTCAAAATTTAAGCCCCCCCCTGAAAAAAAAATGTCTTTTTAAGTGTAATCCAGGAAGGGTCCTGGAAAAAGTCAAAATTTTCTGGAAAAATTTTCGCGAGCAACTGTGGGGGTGCATTTTGAAAAATGGCCTGGCGGTGATACGGGGAGGGGGATTACAGGGGGAGGGGTGGGGGATATGGTGCCCACTATGCCCCGACAATTGGCGCGTGCTGCGCTATCTATGCCGACTATGTATGTTTACCCACGAGCTAAAAGAAAATCGTTTGTAGGGCAAAAATAATAATCAAGAAATATATTATAATATATATAATAATATACTCGTATGCCCCAAAAAAGAAAGTTTATATCATTAACATTTTTTAAGAATAAAATGAGTACACGTATTGATATTATGCTTACCTTTGCATCGTGATTAGTTCACAAATATGTTTAACCTTTAATCTCCGTAATTATGAAAAAAGATTTCATGAGCATCATCGGGATGGTAAGTGGCATCGCCACAAGTGAGAACAACAATGCCAAGAACGATGGCGCAGTAAGTAAACTTGCAGAGCAGATTATTGACAAAGCTCTCCAGCGCGAACCTATCAGCAGTGTTGAGGACTTTGACCAGGCATCAGCAGTAATCGCGATGATACGCAAGGTCGCAGGTCGCATAGACGAGGTTATCCGCTAACCCAAAACTAACGCAAGGGGGGAGGGTTTAAAAACTCTCCCTTTTTTTGTTATATAAAATCTATAATATAATTTATATAATATATTACTATGACCGAGAAAGAATTAAAAGCTCAAATTAGAAAGTTTGATAGAAAGCTCAAACGTGGCGACACTATCATCATGAAGTACGATGGTGCTGAAATTGCCAGATACGAATTCGTCGAACGTACAATAGACTCCAAGACCCCTATGGATTGGTTGGTTGGAAACTTGTGTTTCTTGATAGAATTCAAGAACCGAGACGTAGGCAGAGTATCATTAGAATTTGTTCCGTCATGAGGGAGGGTACGCGTTTGCGTACTCTTTCTTAAATATTGTTAAAATATTTTTTTATTAGAAAAGTTTTTGTAACTTTGCGGTATAAAATAAAAAACTTTGAGTTATGATAGTATGTATAATTGACACAACAAGCGATGCTCACCTGCTCCACAAGGCATATGAGGGCATTGAAGATTCGGTTATACTTGTAAACCCAAAGCCGAAGGAATTGGACGATATACTGCGAGAGCGACCAAACGAGACTCTTATGGGTTTGGGACATGGTTGTAGTAGCGGTTTATTTGGCCACATGTACTGCAGTACAATCATTGGCGAGCGTAATATTGAGCTCCTTAAGGATAGAGACCTAATATGCATCTGGTGCAATGCCGATGGGTTTGGTCGAAGGCATCCAGAGCTCAAAGGTTTCTTCACCTCCATGTTCATTTCAAACGAGGGAGAAGCACAATGCTATGGTTATAAAAACTATTCTAATGATGATATATTTAATGAAGTCACTTTGTTTTGTGAGCGAGTAAATAAATTGCTCAAGGACAAGACTCCGTTAAACGAGTGGGTTGATAAGTTATATTCAATGCACGATGCCACCAAAGGATATGTGCACTATAACTATTGCGGTCTTCGTTATTTCTATCCTACTAATGGCGATATTCGTGAGGTCATAGAGTATGACCATATAGATAACAAAGTTGTACTCAATGAAGAGAAAGTATCTAAATATGATAGATATGCTTACGATATATTCAGAACAAAGTATTGGCCAAAAGACGAAGAGTTTGAAGATGAAACTCCATTTCCAGAGTTCAATCCTTTACCAGAGGTTGGGCCTTACTAAATATAGGGTACGCGTTTGCGCCTATAATTAAATGTTTTTTAACACATCAATCCATTGTCAAATCAAAAAGAAGTGTTAGATTTGCAGTGTTAACCAATAAACATCAATCACAATGAAAACAATTTCAGTTGTTATGTACGTGCTCGCCATCATCTTGGCAGTCGTAGTAGTGAGTTCAGTAACTCTCGGTATCACCAATCACAATCTGGGCGACTATGCCACCACAATTGCAGTATCTGCCATCTGTGGAGTTGTTGCCTTCATTGACGGGAAGGTTGCAAGTGTTGTGCCCAATCCCTTTGGTCGCAAGAGAGTTGGTAAGATAATCATTAACCTTTATCGCTAATCATTATGGGAAAGAAGATGCGTTTCGTAATGGGTTGGAGTGATGAGGACCAGGCCGAAGAGGTAGTGTATGCATCCAACAAAGCCGAAGCTGAAGTGAAGTATGCTAATGGAGACTACGAGCTTGAATAACTAACAATACGCACCCACCAACAATCCAACAAGCTATCCGTAAGGCAAGAGTTTGGCATTACTCAAGAACGCAGAAATGCTGGTGTAAGTTGGTGGGTTGCTTATTTAATTATATAATATTATGTCTGGCAGAAAATATTCATACTACGTCATAGCATCAGAGTGTTATAGCGATATGTCTTATGACGATTACCAAGAGGCCTTTTGTGACCATAAGAAATATCAGAAACAAGGAATATCCAACACTCTCTATGGTGTGGATTCTCAAGGAGCTTATTCAGTAATAATGTCCTGCTAAAATTTGAGAATAAAAATACAGGGTACGCGTTTGCGTATCCAATTGTTTCCATAGTGATTCTGGAAGTGGGCGCGTTGTGAAATGTGCCCATTTTATTATTATATAATTATATATTGCAATTAACATTTATTAACCACCAAACCCATTGCCGAACCAAAGGATTTTGTATCTTTGCAGTACAAATAGATAAAGAATAGAACACTATGGCAAAAGACGATTACAAAAAGGTTGAGGTGAAGGTCGGTAACGTAACCATACATCTGGTTCTTGGTCATACTTACATCGCTTGGGATATGAAGTATGGTGACGACGAAAACCTCTGGGACTTCCCATTAGAAGAGCTTATGGATGGCACTATTGAGCCAAGAGAGGACATCTGGTATTGGTACATTGGTGGCCGTTGCTATGAGACCAACGAAGAAGTATAATATTAACCATTAAATAACAATCACTATGTATTTAGAAAATTATTTGAAAGATGGTGCCGATTGGCAAGCCGTAGCCGTAATGGCTTACCTTCGTGAGAGAGTAGATTCAATTACTTATGTGTCTTATGACAAAGAGACCAAACTTAGACGTTGCCCCAATTACAACGTCCAGGTGACCAGATATGATAACTGCAGAGAGCAGGGTTATACGTTCTTTGTTCGTTGTGGTACCAAGCAGAGAAACTATGCTGTATATCAGCACCGCAATACTGATAGCATTTGTGTTCTTATCCGAGACTATATGACGTTCTATGACCCAACATCGCAGGAGGTTCGTGATGAAATGAAGGACAAGTGGGACGTGGCCGAAACCTTCAGCTATGGCCAGATTCTTGAGTGTGGAACGTGGATTGAAGAGGATATGAAAGAGTTTATCAAAAAAAGCTTGGAGGAAAATAAATAATATACTATAACTTTTAATTTCTTTGATTATGTTAATAATAGTATCGGCTATTCTGGCCACTGCAATAATATTTGCAATTGCCATCACAATTGGTAAGGTCCTTTTGTGGGTTGGCAACAAAGTAAACAATTTAATTAAATTATATTATGGCAAAGCTTGACAAATGCCCCTTGTGTGGTGGCACCAACCTTGAGTATTACGGACCGAAATTTGTTCCAGATAATTATTGCAATGACTGCAAGAAGTTTGTATGGGATAAAGACATTAAAAAATAGTAGTTAATATTATGCGAGAGAAATTTGTAGTAGTTGAGTGGCCAGAGTCACAACACCTAATGGACCACGAAGGTTTTGAAGAGAACTGCCATCTTATCAATGATGAGAGTGGTCTTGAGCAATACGGAAGTTCAGCTTATTTCGTCAGCGAAGATTGGTTGAGAGAAAGGGGCCTGGATAAGGTCATCTAAATTAGGGGGTACGCGTTTGCGTATCCCATTTTTTTTAACATATAATTTTAATGGGTTAAAAAATAATTGTTTTTTTAACTCATTTTTTTTTGTGTTTTGTTTGGTAGAATAAAATATTATGCTTAACTTCGCGGTGTAATTTAAAAACAAACACAATGATACGAGCACCCAACATTATTCACTGACTCTGGTTGAGAGATACCACAAGGGCTGATGCCGTAAATGGCAGTAGGAGAGTAGACTCCAACCTACCTTTTTTTTAAAAAGGGTTAATGAAAGTTAAAGTTCAATTTAGCTATTGCGGAATCAAAATAAATGCTTAACTTTGCACCATCAATCAAAACAAACAACTATGGCAACAAAGTATTATGCAGTAACATTTACAAAGAGTCTCTGGGTTGAGGTTGGCGATGATGCCCCTAAAGACTTTTATTCTCTTCCAGATGAAGAGAGAGAACGTATAATTGAGCAAGCAAGGGAGGAAATAAATTGTGGAGATTTCCCAATTGAGATGAGTGATTTATCTGATGTTTCACAAGTAATAATGTAACACTAAAAACAAACACAACAATGACACCGCAAGCAACTAATTCAATTAACTTGTACAAGGGTGGAAATCCGAGTACAATTGAGCAACTCCTCGCTATGCAGAAGAGTTCAGTAGTAAACGAGTTGAAAGAGCACTTTGGTGCAAGTAACAACCATGAGTTGGCAGTAAAACTTTCAATGGCCTAAAAAAAATAAATCTATTAACTATTTTTAAGACAAGTACCCATTGTCAATCCAAAATTAGTTAGTACATTTGCATACGATTTCAAATCAAACTATTCATTAACAATTTAAATCAAAACAACTATGAACGAAAGACAGATTATCATTGAGGGTATTAAGCAGTTGGATTCAATCCTTGACACCATCGTATTCGGCAGACCGCTTGGTTTGTTTGGAGAGCTTATCAACCACAAGAAGGAAGAGACCAAAGAGGACGTTGTTATCACCAAGACCGCTTGCGAGGGCCAGCCAAGAGACAAGAATGGCCGTTTCTGCAAGGTAGAGGTCAAGGTCACCAAGACTGCGCCCAAGAAGGAGGACAACAAATATTCTCTCATTGGCAAGAGAATGAAGGTCGAGAACGACGACTATACCAAGACTCTCTCTGGTCGTTATGGTTATGTCGAGGGTCAGCCATTGACCATACTTTCCGAGCCTTTTGACGATGCCGACTGCGAGGACGTTGAGTTCGTTAAGGTCATGTCCGAAGAGACAGGTCGCGAGTATTTTGTTGAGTTCCGCGAGAGTTGGCTCATCAAGTAAGAGCAAATAAGGTGTAAATTGTTGAAACGTAGAGTGTCGCCTACGGCAAATTTGGGATAAGGCAGACGTTAAAGCAAACCCCCAACACCTTTTCTTTTAAGGTCGCGCCAGTAACTCAGTTGGTAGAGTACCACACTTTTAATGTGGGAGTCACGGGTTCGAGTCCCGTCTGGCGTACTATGATTCGGAGGTTAGATTAAGGTGTTTTGATTTTACTTTTCATAAGCATTGGAGATAAGGTCGTTGTGAAACGGCCTTATTTTATTATATAATATATAGGGTACGCATTTGCTCATATATTAACATTTATTAAGGCATCAATCCATTGTCAATTCAAGGAATAGTATTACATTTGTATAACAATTAAAACAAACACAATTATGGTTAGAGAAAAAATCACAACCGAATATTATCTGGAGTGCAGTAAGTGTGGTGCCGTTCCATCAGTAAGAGATGAAGATAAACATCATCTCATAGTAATGGCTCGCGCTTATGGTTGGGAAATTCCAGATGATGAGGGCATTACTTGTTATTGTCCCAAATGCGCTAAAGAAAAAGAATCCAATAAAGAAGGATTTGATAAGATTTGGGAGGTTTGTCCCCATTGTGAAAACGAGGTAGAGCTCAAGCCAGAAATGGTTATCCAGAAATGCCCAGAGTGTGGCGAGTGGATTTGCCCATGTTCAATGTGTGATTGCGACCAAGCTCAATGTTGTAATTGTGAGCTTGAAAAAGAGTGTAAACGAAGAAATAATAAATAATATGATAGTATTAAATATTCTATGTTTAATAGCTCTGGTGATGTCAGTAGCTTTAATCTTTCATACAATAATGAGCAAGAGAGAGTTTGATAAATTAGTTAAATCATTTGGAATAGAAAAGTATTATGGCAGAAAGTAAAAAGAAATCAATCGCAGGAGAGTACACAATAACCGAGAATCCCATTGATGGAAGATTGGTTGCAGTTCATTACAAAGATGGCTCTATGGCCGTAATTCGTAAATAATATGGACGTATTTGTATTAGCTTATGTAGGTTTATCTACTGACCCAGATGGTAATGGTTACTGCGAGATTGATGTGTTTGACGAGCATGATAAAGCGGTAGCTAAGATGGAACAATGTCTGGCTAATGAGCTTGAAGAGCAGAAGGACTATGAACCCAGAGTTGAACGTGATGGCGAAGACGAGGTGTCAATTTGGTGGTGTGGAGACAATGAGGGTGTCAAGATGAAAATTTTTAGAAAACATATAAATTAATTGCCAAATCGTTTGGTAGTATAAAATTTAATGTTTACCTTTGTCATGTGTTTAACAACTAAATGTCAAAAGTATGAATAATAGAATTAGAGGACAGCCGTAAAAAGTGATTATATTATATTTTATGGTTGAAAGATACCGACAAGGGCTGATGCAATCGGCAAGTTGTAGTAGGAGAGTGGACTCCAACACAAGCGAATGCAGTAGGAGAGTAGACTCCAACCTACACTTTTTTTTAAAAAGTGAATGAATGTTAAAGTTTTATTTTAGGTGAAATTTCCTATGGCAAAAGTTGTATATGTCAAAAGAGTGTATTAATTTTGTACCAAGATTAAAAAACAAACCAATATGAGTAAAAGATTAGTAGTAATGGTTGCAGGTCAAGAGAGTAACTACGAGACCACAAAGCAGTATGTTGAAGGAAACAAGGATGCGTTTGATGGTATTGAAGAATTTAAGAAATACTATCAAGTGGAAACATCTAACCAGAAACTGCGTAATAGCCTTAAACGGAATGGAATAGCCTATGAGTCATTTATTGACAATGGCGGATGGGAACATCTGGTTGGAATCGCCTATGCGGAAAAAGAGAATGCTCTTGCAGAGATATTTTATTCAAAGAACAATTAAATAATACAACTATGGGTAATAAAAAATGGCCAAATTACAAATTCAATATTGATTTGTTTGATAGTAGACGAGATATAGACTACGAAGAAATCAAAGAGATTTGTGAATGCAACAATCTGGAGGTTCCAGAGAAAGACGATTGGCAGAGTGATAGCTACCAGACTGCGGAGGACTTTATTCGTGAAAGTGATGAAGAGTATCTGCAGGATGATTTGCTTTCTGCCACTTGCAATGACGATTACAAGATTCTTACGGGAGTTCTGGGTCTTTGGGATGGAAAGCACGAGATAAGATATACTATTACCAAAGATGATTTGGATGAGATGGTCAAGCAATGTCTTCGTAAAAGTGATGCATTGGACTACAAGGTTAAGCTTGAAAATGGTGCACTTACAATCTATTGCTACCATCACGATGGATGCAACATCTTTGAGATTCGCAAGCTTTCAAAGAAAGGAATGAAGGCTCTAATTGACAACTACGAAAAAGAACTGAAGAAAGAATATCTCAAGCGAATCAAGTGGGATTGTATGAATGGTTGTCTCGCATAATATGTAGGGTACGCATTTGCTTATATAATATTTTATTATTACCTTTGCGCTATGATTAATGTATATTCAAATTACGATTACTCTCAAATAAGAGAAATTGCCCATCTGGTTAAGAAGAATAACCGAGATGGAATATACCTTGGTGCCGAAATTATAGAGTCAGCCTTGTCTCCGATAAGTGGAGATGTTGTCTTGGTACCGATTCCAAATCGCAATGGTAATGCAGTTTATACGAGAGATGTTGCTGATATCATTTCAAAGCGCAATGGAGTTGAGATGATTGATTGTCTGAAGAGTCAGCCACACATCTCTTTGTATGACCAAAAGCTTAAGTATGGGTTTAATAATATTAATTTAATTAAATGCTATACTACCCTATCAATTCCAGAGAGTAAGACAATAGTATTAATAGATAACGTTCTTGATACGGGCACTACTGCAGTATCTTCAGCAAAGGCCTTTAATCGGAATGTTTGCCTTGGTGTACTTGGTCATACTCAAAATTCAATGTTCGAAATGTTAAAATTCAATTAACCCATTGTGGTTTAAAAATAAAGTACTATATTTGCATATCAATTAACAAACAAACACATAAAGCTATGCAACAAGCAATCACTATTGACGAGCTAATCCAAGTTCTGGTAAAAGAGAACAAAAAAGGTAATGGTGGCAAACACATTCTCATCTCTACTGATGATGAAGGAAACGGATATCACGAGTTGTTCTTTGGTGTAACCCCCATCACCGACCAATTTATGGGCACCGATTTTAGTGGTGTAGACTTTGAGACTGCAAAGAAAGATTATATAATTTTAGGTTAATACTACTATGGCAAAGTATGTTCAAAAGGAACCAAGGAGCAACAACGAGTTCTTTAATATGCCTTCGATAGATTGTCGGAGTAGCAGGTATCACATTACAAAGGACAATGTTAAAGAGCTTGATTTGTGCGAGGTTAAGGCCATTTGTGACAAATACAATATCGGTCTGGCTCGCATTGATGATACATTTGGCGACAATGGTTGCGAGTTCGTGTTCTACGTTAGAGTAGAAGAGTTTGGCGACGAGGACAAGAAAAAGTGCTATAGCGAATACAAGAATGGCAATAAGCTTGCCTTTAAACCCAAATGGGATTTGGAGGAAAAGTATTATCCCCGTATGCTTGAGCTCCACAAGTGCATTAACGAGCTTGACCAGAACACAAATCTTTTCTTTGATTTTGGTTGGCCAGGTAATTGTGGCCGATTTGGCTCCGACGATGTTACTCGTCAAACATATAGTGAAGGAAAGCACATCTGCACTTGGAGCGATATTGTAGACCAATGGTCAGACCTTATACACAACACGTCAAGGGTATTGTCCAAGAAGGGAGGTTATATCTTGATGTTTACTCATTACTTTAAGATTAACCCAGAGCACATATTCAATGAGTTTACCATTGAAAGTGCCTACAAGACAATCAAGGAGATGTTCCCCAAGGAAGACATAAAGTTGACCGAGGGCAAGAGAGTTGTTGATGGTGAGTTGCCTTCATATCAAGCAATCTTGTTTGGTGAAGGAGTAAACCAGAGGGGACACATGACGTTCAACAAGGACATTAACGGGATAGTCCATGCGTCAGTAAGAGTTCCGCTCGCAGGTGAGTATAGTGTCCTTATCACAAAGGACAATATGAAAAATACATTGAGAGATGAATGTAAGTTCATATTAAATTAATAAATTATTTGTTATGACTGACGAAGAGAAAAAATTAGTAAAGGCAGTCTTTTACGAAGAGTTTGTTACTTGGGACTTACAGACCATAGAAAAGCTCTGGAATAAGTATGGAGATGAAATAATCTCCGATGTAGCAGAGACTGCAGATACTGAGTGGACTAATATAGATGTTTCAATCGCTATTGAAAGAGTGTTCACAAAGTATCTCCTGCCAGATGAGTAAAAAATAGGGGTACGCGTTTGCGCCTATTAAACATAATTTAACATAGTAAATGGTACAACTTTAAAACAATAGTGTTACCTTTGCATCACAAACAAACATTATTCACTTAAAAACTAAGCAAAATGGAATCAAGACAATTTAATTTCGGAGGTAAGATTTACACTATTAGCGATGCTAAAATAGTAGACAATCTTGGCTTTAAACACTTTGGTTGCTACGAGGTGCCAATCATTCCTTCATATGATAAAGTATACTATGCTATACATGATGGTAAGCTGGTTGCCTTCAAGTTCAAGGCCTTTTTCTATCTTAAAGATAATGCTAGCTACTTTGTGGTAGAGGGAGCTAACGGCCTTTTCTTAATTCCTTATTATAGTTATAGTGGTGAAAAATCTATTCCAATTTGGGAGTCAGTAGCTCAGTACATGGAGTACCAAAGAATGGGCAACAGATATAACTATAGAGTTAAGTTTGAATCAGATTTCATGTCGCACATCATTGAGAAAGAAACCAATCTTAGTGTTGGCTCACTCAGCAATGGCGAGAGGTACGTCCAAGCTTTTAAGTTTGGTAACGATGGCAACATAAAGGTAAGCGACATTGACGATTACATAATAACCATCAATTATTTCTACATAGATGAGCGCGGTACCCATTGCGATACCACCATCAATGAAGAAGGATGGCACCGAACAAAACAAGAGGCCATAGATGAGGCTTGTAATGTTGAGATAGTCGGCTTTGGCGAAGAAGACTCACAAGCTCTTAAAACTTATGACGTTGAGGTCAAGGTCACTCTTAAGGTGAAGGCCAAGAGTCTTAAGGACGCAAAAGGCATAGTTGACCATATACCCAATGATGCTTGGCATGTTTAAGAAATAATAATCTGGCATAATTTTGTTTACTCATTTTGGAGAAAGGTTGCCCGTGATGGGTGACCTTTTTTCTTTAATTTTTAACATTTAAAATTTTGTGGAATGAAATATAATGACTAACTTTGCATCGTGTTAATTAAAACAAGTAATCAATCAAGAGTTATGAAATCCAGAGCGTCACCCTAAAAGACAAATGAACAAGGGTTGAAAGAGACCCACAAGGGCTGATACAAACGGCTTTTTGTAGTAGGAGAGTGGACTCCAACACAGGCCTTTGTAGTAGGAGAGTAGACTCCAACACACCTTTTAAAAAAAAAGGTCTATATTGTTAACAAAGGTTAAAGTCAGAAAAAAAGTCAGGGTTATGCTTGTATATTAAAATAGAATGCTTACCTTTGCATCACAAACGAGATAAACAAACACATTATTAATTTTAAACGTTGTTCCTATGAAGACAATTAGTATTAATGAGTTGAGAAAGAAACTTGGAGGTTTCGAGTCAGTAAAGAATGCCCCTTCTCGCAATGGTGAGAACACGGCACCCAATCAGTTTATTATCACCTTTGAGAAGGGCAGGGTCTTTCAGTCCTATTCGTCTCTCGTGGCTGCTAAGATTGACGGCCAGCTTTACCTTGGTGAGGACCATGACTATTCAGTCACCACTTCGAGGTTCCTCAAGGATTGGACGGGCATGACGGCTCAGCAGAGACGTGACGGCCTTGCTAAAGGATGGTACATTAAAATAGAGGGGTAAGGCCATGACCAAGAAAGAATCAGTAATTACAGCTATGGTGTCCTGGAATATGGACACCTTAGTTAAAAATTGGAACACTTTCGTAAAGAAAGCTAAGGACCTTGACAAGAACAATGCCTTTAAAGAGGTCTACCCAATGTCTCAGTTCAGTGCTCAGTGTAAGCATCTCTCGCCAGATGAAATTGCCGAGTCAGTAACGTCTAAGGGCCATGCTATTTTTTATATCATGGACAAGTACTTCTTCATGAGAGGTGGAAAGTTTGAGTCTTTCAATACTATACGTGAAGCCAATTGTCCAATAAGCTTTGATTGGCTCGCCAACTACATCATGGAGAACGGGGATTGTGGTTTTACTGAGATAGACAACAATATCTTGGTCAAGGGATTTATTCAAGAGTATTACCCAGAGATGATTGGCAATGCCAAGTTCTTTAATAAGGTGATGAACATCGACGATGCTGATTTCTTGATGGACGATTGGGACGACATTCATGAAGAAATTGAGCACAAAGGTGAATATCTTGAATAAAAGATTGCTTTTCTCAAAAAATTAATGTATATTATATGCGAAAAATAATTGCATTAAAAGTATATATTAATGGAAGAGATTATGACAGCATGGGAGTTGGTTAAGCAACTCATGGTAGCAATACCTTCAGTTATTGCCATCACCTTAACTCTCACATCAACATTCAATGGAACCTTTAAGATTACAAATCCTAAGGCAAAGAAGTGGGTATCCTGGATACTTGCTGCAGTAGCTGGAGTGGGCTTTGCAATCACAGGAGGACTTACAATGTTCACTCAGCCTGTATATAATGTAATAGCAGGAGCCGTATGCGGCGTGTTCGCAGGAGCATCAGCCAACGGTATCTACGAGTGGGAGAAGGTTGAGAACTTCTTTAAGCTCATCGAGGGAATCTTTAACCCAAAGGTTAAGGTTGCCAAAAGCGAAGATTGACACATTGAACAAAAAAACAGGGGTACGCGTCTGCGTACCCACTGATGGCACCATGGCGGAATAGGTAGACGCGAGGGACTTTTTTCTAAACATGTCTACATTTCTTGACTTTTTGTACTATTTATGGTATATTAATAAAAAGATATACATGAAAGTACATTACACGAAAGAATTGCTAGAGCCTATAGTTAAGGAATGCTTATCTTATGCGGAAGTATTAAGACGGCTGGGGTTAAGTCCAGAAGGCTCTAATCCAAAAACATTGAAAAATAAATTAGATGAATTTGGAATAGATTATTCTCACTTCACAGGAAGAGGCTGGAATAAAGGACTTAAATTTAACCCAAAACCAAAACGAAGGCTAGAAGACATAATGACTGAGCACAGTAGCTTTCAATCCTATAAGTTAATTAGGAGAATGCTGCAAGAAGGACTAAGGGAACCTAAATGCGAGTGTTGTGGTAGAAAGACTTGGAATGGTAAACCAATTCCATTAAGTTTACATCACATAGATGGAGACAAAACTAATAACACAAGTGAAAACATTCAAATACTTTGTCCTAATTGTCATGCTCAAACAGATAACTATTGTGGTAAAAAGAATAGGTCAAAATAAAAAGAGCGCTAAGGCAGGAAACTCCTTAGATGAAACCTTCCGAAGTCGGAGAAAGTCCTAAAGTAGAAATACTTTGATACTAAACAATAATGTACGGGATAACGCCGAACCAACGACATTTGTCGGTGCGTAGAGAGTAGGTGGAGGGGGCCTAAGTTGAGTAATCAATATGGCATGGAGTACTCCAGACCACAACAAACATGGACGGAAGGAAACTGATAAGTAGCGTTATCAGACAGTTGAAAAATACTGTTGGTGTAAGCGATGGGCACATCTATGAAAAGTGTTTGGCTATGGTAACATAGAGTGGTAGGAAAATCCCTTGGGCATTTTGCCCGTGTGGGTTCGAGTCCCACTGGTGCTACAAAATAATATATAATTATATGGCAAAGAAGAAGAAACAGAAGATGGTACCGTGTACCAGCGTCCATCAGCATGACGAGGAGCGCAAGAAGAGACTAGAAGCTAAGAAGCGCCACTACGCCAACTTGATGGCAAAGTATATGGTAGAAAGAGCTAAAGCTCAGGCTGCAGCGAACGGTGATACATCAACGCCGACAGTTTACGACGGTATGGAAGATGTTAACATTAATTAACAAAAATAATATACTGAATTAGAAATAATGTTTGTATATTTGCAACAAGAAGGAAACTAACAGCAATTATTCAATTAATTCAATTTTGGTGAAGTGTGAAAATGTTTCCTGTTTAATTCATGACTTGGTGTAAAGGTAGCACGTAGGGCTCATAACCCTACAGTCCCGTTCGACTCGTGGGGTCGTGACACAGTGAGAGAAATCTCAAGAGTTCATTGAAAAAGTAAGAAGAAAGCTTCAGCAACGTTTTAATACGCTAACTTAATTAAATGATTAAAGGGGCTAGGGTGACTTTCATCCTCAGGACCGATTGTCACAGCAAACTGCAGGTTAGCAACTGTACGTAAGCGAACTTGGAAATGAGTACTGCGGTAAAAGGCTCAAAGTAAAAAGTAGGGGGTACGCAGATGCGCACACTAAACCCTACAATTCCAGCTTTCTGAAATCATACTGACTATCAACTGTATCAATCACCAGACAGTGGCGTTTATTTACTGTCATGATACAGGGTCAGAATCTCAGGTCCAACAGAGGCCTGTCACTAAGACCTAGCGCTCCCAACTGTAGTCCTTTTGTCACTGGGAGCCTATGGCAAAGTGAATAATGTGTTTGTTTTTTAATTTTGAGAACGGGCTGATGTGAATCGGCCCTTTCTTTTTTTATTAAATTGAAAGATTTTTGAAAAAAAGTAGTAAAAATATTTGGTGGTATGAAAAACATGTATTAATTTTGCCCCCAGATTTAAAAACAAAACGATATGAAAGAGATATTCAATATAGAGCAGGTCATTGATATCCTCAAGAAATCGATGTCCATCTTGAACGATAAGGAACAGTCTGCCGAGATAATCTCCAAGGCTTTTCCAGATATTACCACCAAAGATGAGATGCTTCATCTCATAGACAACTTCTATGATACGGGTTTCGAATTTGTGAACAGGTTAGAACCAGACAAAAAGGATATCTTTCTTAAGGTCCTTGTTGGTGAGATAATTTACCAGGTACCATCTATCGATATTAATAACGTGATTGTTCAACTTAAAAAATAAACACATATGAAGACAATTCAGAATTATGTAGTAAGGACTGACATCGTTAATTCACTGATGAAGGATGTCAATAGTATTCCACTTATCAGCGCTGAAGAGGAGCAGGAGCTTTTCAAGAAGTACCTCTTGTCTAAGGACGAGGAGGAGAAGACAAAGATTCGTAATCGAATCATCGAGGGTAACCTTCGTCTTGTCATCTCCATCGCCAAGACCTACGATACTACAGAGAAGTTCACTGAGATGTTTAACATTGGCTGCCTCGGTATGTTTGAGGCCTTTGATAACTATGACGTTAACAAGAATGTGAGGTTCATGACATTTGCTTCACATTATGTCCGCCGCGCCATCAATGCATACTACACTTTCGACGACTCCATGGTTCGTCCCAGTAACTGCGCACGTATCCTTCCCAAGGTGAAGAATATCCAGACAAAGTTCCAGCAGGAGAACGAGCGCCCTGCTGAGCCACATGAGGTCCTTCAGATTCTTAAGGATAAGTATGGCATCAAGGCTTCATACAGCGATATCATTGGCGCCCGAACAGAGTTTATCGATGATGCCGTCAATGAGAGTGAGGACGACTATACAATGGAGGATACTTCAGAGTATAACACTGCTACATGTAGTGACAACGACTACGTAGGTACCATGGAGCATGACAATCTCTCTTACAACCTGGAGACTGCCATGAAGACTCTCAATGAGAACCAGGCTAAGGTCATCAAGATGAAGTTTGGTGTGGGCTACGACAGGGAGTATCAGTTTGAGGAGATTGCTGAGGCTACAGGTTATACAAGAGAGCGTGTCCGCCAGATATACAACACTGCCCTCAAGAAGATGAGACTTGCAGTGGTATCTACTAACATTTAATAATACGTATATGGGAAAGATAAATTTTAGAACCCCGTTTGAAGACGCTCTGTCGACAGCTGTCATGAAAATGATTTCCAAGGCTGTGGGCAAGAGGTTCCGTGGGGACCTGTTTGAGTTTGGCTATTACAACATCATGTTGAACATCACTGTCGAAGTCAATGATGGAGTAAAGATTAATCCCGATTCAGAGATTATCGAGGAGGCAGTATCCGACAGCTTGGATGACTTGAATCAGGGCGACGATTACTATGTGTTCGCGCTGGATACTGAAGTCATCAGTGATAAGAGGATTGCTTATACGGTTCTGATTAGAGTCGGCGCTGCAGTACTTAATGACTGGCCTCAAGGAGACGCTTTGGTCGACCACATCGAGTCTTATCTTACAGATGATGAACTTACGGCTAGTGTCAAAAAATTAACTATTGTTTAAAATATTTGCATTTGTCCTAGGATTTTTGTATCTTTGCAAAAATTTATATGCCTATGGACAAAGAAATATTGAACAAGATTAAGATTAGTACTTACCATGGTACCTTCGAAGAAGAGGACGGCAATGAGAAGAAAGTCCTGGCAGGATATGGCAGCAATAAGGCACATGTCATAGCTAAGACTAAACGACTTGCTAAGCAATATTCAAAAGAACATCCAGACAAAAACATTATATGGGTCGTATTCTTGAACACTTCTATGAAGGACGTTATAGATGAAGGTGTCTATTATAATGGTAAAATAAGTAAATAATAAAAGTAATAACTAATAAATTAAAATGTCAAAAGTAACTATTAATAGAATTAATGTAACAGCAAAAGAACAAGAGCTCATAGATAGAATGAACAAGACTGTCGGCAAGAAAATTCCTGTAACAGATGGTAATCAAAAAATAATTGCTAAACCTGTTAATCCAATACAGAAGGTGATTAATTCTGATGAGTATCTTATCGATAAGATGAACCAGGCCCTTAAACAGCCTCGTGATTCAAAAGGCCGTTTTGCCTCTAATAAAACACAGGGTACGCAAACGCGTCCCCAGGAAGAGAAGGTTGAAGAGGTACAGCCAGTACAGTATACATTCGATAAGCTCTGTGATAATCTCAAGGAGGTCCACGCTGCTAAGAATGCCGACTATGGTAACTCATGGGTTAAGCACTTGATGAAGTATGGCCTCAGACCTTTCACCATGCGAGCCTCAGAGAAGATAAACCGTATCGACTCAATCATTGATAATGGTAAGGCATATGTTAAGGATGAATCTATCATTGATACCCTTATCGATATCGCCGCCTATGCTCTGATGACTGCAGCAGAACTCCAGGATGATAAGGATGGTGTGATACTTAGTAAATCTAAGTAATCATCATAATTGTGTTTTTCATATTATACCTTCGGACATGGCTCGTAGTGATACGGGCCTTGTTCACTTTAAATGACAAAATGTAATTAAAAATAATAATTTAATTACAAAATGATACTACTAATTAAAAATTCCCTTAGGCAAAATTAAAAGTGTGTAAGCAAAACTATTAAATTACTTTACAAAATGTCATATAAAAAAATAGGGTACGCATCTGCGCACCCTGTAACACTAGGCCTGTTTTAATATAGGCCTTATTTCTTTTTATTCTTATTCTCGTAATATACTTCTAAGGCCTTGGCACCGAAAGCTAATAGAGGCCATAAAAATACCTCACTCACGGCTCTACATACAGATGGGTCTATCTGGCCTGAAGGAGGTAATATGAAACTAACAATTAGTAATACCAACGATACAGCTAACGTTGAAAAAAATGCTACTTTATAATGATTCTCAAATATCTTGTGTGCCATGGTTTTTTAATTTTTTTTCTTACATTAATAAATAGTACTTATTTAACAAAAATTACTGTCTTTTTGACGACATCTATAACGATTTTATTTTAATTTGTTAATTATAGCCCACAACCATGCTAAACACACTTTTATTACTATTTATTTTCGATAAATACATTCAAATTATATGAAAACTTTTTTTAATAAAATCCTAACCTTACTCTTTTTCATCCTTTCTCTTGGGTGCTTCTACATCTTCCAGAATGTAGCTTTCCATTCTACGTTCATCAATATCATTTTCCTCGTCGTAGGTTTCTTCTTCCTATTCCAGGCTTGTGGTAAAATTGATGAAATTAATGGATATGGAAAATATAATAAAGATAATCAATCAAAGGATGAGACATAACCTTAGGTTTATGTATTTATTATAAGTGGGTCCTATAGTGGCCCATTTATTTTTTTATGTTAATTATATTTTGGCAATTAATATCTGTTAACAATTTAATTAATTTTATTAAATTGAATTTTGAATGGATTTGAGTTAAGATTAATTAATATTTGTATTATGAATTTTTAGCCCAAAATATTTGGATTTTTCAAAAAAATTGTTACACCCCAC
>Ga0265298_10003842_pt1 | contig 19558 bp, 23 predicted proteins | sample AusTroGonzalo_MG_3_FD_193486 | JGI IMG/M metagenome (GOLD analysis project Ga0265298, IMG submission 193486) | Bovine rumen microbial communities from tropical cattle in Woodstock, Queensland, Australia - Gonzalo_01 | ecosystem: Host-associated > Mammals > Digestive system > Stomach > Rumen ... | reverse complement strand
TGTAGTTCATTAAAATCTCTTTACTATAAGGTAAGTCCATATTAACTACCGAACGCATCATCCTGTATAGCATAATGATATGTGACATCTCGCCATCGGAATAATGAAAATGCAAGGGGCGACTCATATGTTCGCGGAACTTCAGCGAATTTTCCATCTTCATCAGGAGTGGATAGGCTTCTTCGGGTATGGCCATGATGGCCATGCGGCAATCTCTTGACATGTTGACACTTTCGCCAATGGTACCAGGAGTCATGATCAGTACATCGTTTTTCCCTATACTAATCTCTTCCAAGTTCATTTGCAGATTAATCTCACCTTGATGGCAGATTATAACCAGTGGGAACATCAACTTGATGGGGAAAAGTTGTTTATTGAAATGTTTGTTTAACTCAAGGTCTTCTGTTGAGTCAAGGTTGTCATCCAATAGTACAAAGTTTTCCAACACTAACTTACGATTGTCGGATGGCAACATGTCAAACTGATACTCGGTTAGTTTTATTTCTTTTTCCATAGAGATTCTTCCCTTAGGCTTATTATATGAACTATTGTTGCGAAGATAGTATTATTTCTTGAATCTACAAAAAGGTTGACAGAAGAAAAAGAATTACTATCTCAAGAGGGAGACTTTGCTATGGGTCATTCCGGTATCTGCTATCACCCGTCGCAGTATCTGCTATGGGGGTAAAGGAGATATTGCGTTGGGTGATGGGAGGCTTTCCGACGACTCGTGGCAGATACTGCGACGACCCATAGGAGGCATTAGAGTGACCCCATAGTAAATACTGCCGTTACCCATGGGAATTTTCTCGATGAATTCAAGAAAACATAAAACCTACTTCGGGAGGACAATCGGTCCTCCCGAAGTAGAGCAACGGCCTTCTCGAAGTAGATGAGAAGTTTGCTTTATTGTATCTCTATCCCTTTGTAGAAGTCGAGGATTTTAGAGCGGAAAATATATTCGTACTTGGCTTGCAACTCGTCACTTTGTGCTTTCAGCAGATTTTGCTTTGCCTCATTGTAGGCAACGGCGGTGGCGGTGCCATTCTCGTACTTCTTACTGGTAAGCTCGAATGATGCCTGACTGGCTTCAGCAGCTGCTTCACTGCTGGCATACTTGCTTTCGGCTGCAGTAGCATTGTACCATGCTTGCTGAATCTCTTTATAGAGCGTTTTCTTGGTATTTTCTAACTTTAGGGCATAGTCGTCACGCTGTAACTTGGCTGTGCGTACGCGGTTGCGGGTGGCAAAGCGGTTGAAGATGGGGATGCTGAGGCTTACCCCTACATAGCGGTTGAAGTTGTCGCCCATCTGCTGACTGAATGTGCGGTTCAGGGTAGAGTAGTAGCTGGTGCCTAAACTACCGTTGAGGTAGACACTTGGATAGAGGGCACTCTGTGCTATCTTAATGCTCTGTTTACTGCCTTCCAGTCGTGCCTGAGCCGCCTGGATGGCTGGCTTGTTAAGGACGGCATTGGCATACACTTCATCTGGTGGAGTAAGGGGATTGAGCTGGAAAGCTTCATCGGGGTCGGCCACCTCAAAGCCTTCGGGTGTTTCCAATTCTATCAACTGGGTGAGGTCGAGGATGGACAAACGGTAGTTGTTGAAGGTCTGCACTACATTCAATTCGTCTTGTGCCACACGGGACTTGGCTTCAGCCAGCTCAGCCACTGATGCCTTCCCTAATTGCTCTAATGCCTCAATGCGGTTGTATTGCTCATTGCTCAATGCCACCTGCCCCAGTGCCACCTGGTGCAGTTCTTTGTTGAACAAAGCTTGCAGGTAGGCCGATGCTATGTTAATGGCAAGATCCTCCTTCGCTTTTTGCAAGTCGGCCATAGATGCTTTGAGGTTCAGCTTTGAGAGATTGTACTGACTGGGTATCTCAAAACCTGTGAAGATAGGCATGCTGGTAGTAACGCTCAAGTTGGTTCCACGACTACTGGTATTAACATATTTGGTGGTGTAGTCACCAGTGTCAGCGTCTTTGACGGCGGTCTGTGTACGTCCCCAGTTGAAGCTCTGACTGCCACTTGCATTGAGGTTTGGCAGTCGTGCCCACTTGGCAGTATTGGCCTCCACTTCGCTCTTCTTGACAGTAATCTCTGCCTGAAGAATGGTTACATTGTGTGTCGTAGCATAGTCGATGCATTGACGCAATGTCCAGCTCTCCTGAGCGTTGGCAGAAATCCCCAGCGCTATGATGGCTGAAAGTAGTATAGTCTTTTTCATTGTATTATTCGTCTTCGTTAATCTCTAAACCTCTTACCTGGTCCTTTTCAGTGATGCCACTCTTCACAACAATATTGATGCCATCACTTATGCCTACTTCTACTTGCTGACGACGGAACTGCTGAGGCTTACCATCAGCTGTCAATACATAGACAAAGGTACTGTCGCCGCTGAACTCTATGGCACTTTCAGGCACTGCCAGTGCATTGTCGGCACGCTCTAAAACAATCTCGGCATTGGCTGAGTAGCCTGAGCGAATTTGTACATTCTCAGGTGCCTTTACTGCTGCCTTGATTTCAAACTGGTTAGCACCATTCTCCTCTGTTGCTTTTGGTGAGATATATTCTAAGGTAGCATCGAAGGTGAGGTCTTGCAGGGCACCGATGGTAAGTTTCACAGGCATGCCTTCATACACCTTTCCCACTTCCGTTTCGTCAATCTTGCCTCGGAAGATTAAGTCATTCATATTGGCAACGCTGGCAATGGTGGTACCATCGTTGAAAGTGTTGCTCATGATAACGGAGTTACCTACTTTTATGGGTACATCAAGGATGAGCCCGTCGATGGTGGAGCGAATCAAGGTGGAACTGAACGAGGCACTGTTCTTGGTAATGCCCTCCTTTACAATTTGCAAGTTGTCGGTTGCTGCCTGCAACTCTTCGCGAGCCTGCTTTACTGACACCTCAGCGCGCTCGTATTCCTCACGACTGATGAGCTTGTCTTTATACAGTTGTTCGTTTCGAGCATACTCGTTTTCGGCTTGCTTGGCATTCATCTCAGCTAGGCGCAAACGGCTCTCTGCAGAGTTCAGTTGTCCTAACTCGGGTATCACCTTTACCTTGGCTATCACCTCACCCGACTTTACCATTTCACCTGCTTCCTTATAAACTTCGGCAATGATACCTGATATCTGCGGCTTAATCAGGATTTCGTCGCGAGGTTCTATCTTACCCGTGGCAATCGTGGTTCTTTCCAGGTTGGTACGCTCAGGGGTGAGTATCTCGTACTTCGTTACCTTGGGCAACGACTTTTGATACAGGAACACGAAGGTTCCGATAAACACAATGGCGATGAGTGCCATTACTCCATACTTCACAATATTCTTCATATCTCGTTTCTTTTATTATCAACTGTAAACACTATTCGTCACGTATTGCATCAATCGGATTAATAGCCATTGCTCGGAAGGCTGGTGCCAACCCTGCCAGGATGCTCAAGAGTAACAGGATAAAGCAGGTGCCGATGGCCAACCAGAAAGAGACCTGTAAACCTGTTTCCCCTGTGGCTTTCTCCATTAAGTCAAGCAAACCTACCCCAAAGCAGATGCCTCCCATACCTGCCACCAATGTCAGCATCATACTCTCTGAGATAATCTGTTGCAGGATGTCGCGAGGTTTTGCGCCAATGGCTCTACGGATGCCTATTTCTGTTGTGCGCTCCTTAACCGTCACCATCATGATGTTGCTCACACCTATGGCTCCAGCCAGCAATGTACCCAGTCCCACCATCCAAATCAGTACCTCTATGCCACCCATCAGGTCATCTACCATCTTGAACAGCTTTTCGGCATTGATGGTTTGCACAGCCTGTTTGTCATCAGGGGCTATCAGGTGCCTCTTCTTGATGATTTGCTGAATTAAAGGCTCCACGTCTTTCACATGTTCACCTGGTTTCATGGTATAGGCAATAAGCTCTAAGATGTTGCCATAATTATATAAGCGTTGCATGGTGGTGATGGGGATGACCACGCTCTCAGGTGGATAACCATTGATGTTGAAGTTACCATCAGTAGTTGACAAACCTATGATCGTATAATATACCCCATCTACTTGCAGGAAACGGCCGCAAGGGTTCTCGCCCTCCTCGAAGAGTTGCTGATACACCTTTTTGCCAATGACGCATACCTTGCGTTCCTCACGGATATCCACATCGTTGATAAATCGGCCGTATTTGATGTGCTGGTCTTCTATCTTCTCGAACGAAGGGGTAAGACCACGCAGGTTGCCGTCTTCATATTTTTTGTCACCATAGATAAAGGTCTTGCCCCATCTTGAAACGTTGGCAGCCACTACCTCCAGTTCCTGAATTTGCTCCAAGGCTCTCAAGTCTTTCATTTCTAAGTTCCATCGGCGTCCTTTGCGAAAGCCTTTGTAAGGAACTGTGGTTCGATTGGAGAATACAAAACCAGAATTGTTGGCTACACCTGACAGCTCGTTCATTAACATTTTCTTCATGCCATGACCGCCACCCAGCATGAACACCAGCATGAAGATGCCCCAGAACACGCCAAAGGCCGTGAGAGCACTTCTCGTCTTGTTCCTGGTGATAGTCAGCAGTATTTCCTCTATGTTATCTCTATCTATTCTCATCTTGCATTCAACGCTTCAATAGGTCTCACATTAGCTGCCTTCCTCGCAGGAAAGAGTCCTGCTAAGGTACCAGCCACAATCAATAATATGGTAGCTCCAATAGCAATGCTCATATCCACAGTAGGGTCGATAAAAAATGTTGTGCTATTATCTGCACCTATATCAACGGTGGTACTACCGTATGCTTTGTTCATCCACTCCGTTGCCATTACGCCACACACCATGCCAATATAGCCGAATAGTGTGGTGATGGCAATGCTTTCTACTACAATGAGTTTGTAGATGGCAAGGGGTTTGGCGCCTAAGGCTTTGCGGATGCCAAACTCGTGGGTGCGCTCCTTGACGGTGATGAACATAATATTGCTCACGCCTACAATGCCGCTCACCAAAGTGAAGATACCAATGATCCACAAAGCCAACTGCAACAGACCCATAGCCGTCATAGTTTGCTGATATTGGGTAAAGCGGTTGCTCACATAAATAGCGCTCTCATCGTCGGGGGCGAACTCGTGGATGCCTGCCAGCTTCTTACGGTATTCTTTCTTGAAGGCATTCGATTTCTCTTCAGAGTCCAATCCCTGTGTAGTGGTGACAATCATATTCACATGGTTGCCTTTATTATATATTTGCTGCAAGGTGGTGAAGGGGATATAAGCCGGACTGTTCTGTTCGTTTCCTTGGTCTTTGTAAATGCCAGCCACCTGATAAGTAACATTACCTGCTTTAACAAACTTGCCCAATGGGTTGGCGTGTTTGAAAAGGATCTCTGCTGTCTTGTTGTGCAGGATGATGGTTTTCCTCCGTTCACGAATGTCGAGCTGATTGATGTATCTGCCTTCGGCAATTTTTAAGGCATTGATGTGGGCATAGTTGGGGTGCACGCCGTTGAGACGGATGCTCACATATTCCGAACCGTAACTTAAGGTTACGTTATTCTGATTGACTGTACCACCAGCGCTGATAATGTTTTCCCTAAAATCTTCCTCAGTGGTTTTCAGGTCGCGATTGTCCAGTTGTATGCTTCTCCCTTCCTTATATCCTTGAAAGGCCTTGGTGGTAATACCACCATAGATGCTTACCACGTTTAAAGCATTGGTGTTCACGTTGGCCTCGAAAGTATGGATGATGCCATTGCCTGCACCCAGCAACACCAAAAGCATGAAAATACCCCATGCCACCGCAAAACCGGTAAGAGTGGTACGCAGCTTATTCTTGCCCAGTGAAACCCATATTTCTTGTATCAACTCTTTCATCGTTATTTCATCAGTCCGTTGGTGCCGAATGGCGAAGCGTCATGGTGCAGATTCTCCTCAACGCTCTCAATAATCCCATCTTTGATATGAATAATCTTGTCCGTTTGGTTGGCTACCCCACTCTCGTGCGTTACTACCACGATGGTCATGCCCTCGCGATGAAGGTCTTTCAAGATTTCCATCACCTCTATGGAGGTCTTACTATCTAAGGCACCAGTAGGCTCATCTGCCAAGATAATCTGAGGTTTGGTAATCAGTGCACGGGCTATTGCAACACGCTGCTTTTGTCCGCCGCTCATTTCATTAGGCATGTGGTGCGCCCAATCCTTCAAACCCAATTTGTCAAGGTATTCCAATGCCAGGGCGTTGCGTTTCTTGCGTGATATGCCCATATAGAACAGCGGTAATGCCACGTTTTCAACTGCATCCTTAAAGTTAATGAGGTTGAACGACTGAAAAATGAAACCTATCATGCGGTTACGATACTCGGCAGCTTTCGTCTCGCTCAGGCCTTTGATCAGCGTACCATTTAAGTAATACTCGCCCGTATCGTAATTATCGAGTATGCCCAATATATTTAATAAGGTAGATTTACCTGAGCCCGATGCGCCCATAATAGAAACAAACTCACCCTTGTCGATATGCAGGTCTATTCCTTTCAATACATGCAGGGGCGTGCCGTTGTTGTATGTCTTGTTGATGCTTTTAAGCGTAATCATATTATAAGCTATTTTGAGTGTTAGACGTATCGTGAAGGTGATTTGGTTGCAAAGATACTGTTTTTTTTATATTTTTATTTTATCTTGGCTCAACATGTACTACCACATGGGTGTCCTCGCCATAGTGTTGCATAAGGATATCTTCCACCTCAGATGCTTTGTCGTGTGCCTCTTTAAGGGGTATCTGGCCATCCATCAAAATATGCAGTTCGATGGCATAGTGGTTGCCAATGCGACGCGTGCGGAGGTCATGTGGCTCTGTCACTCCATCCACGGAGCTTGCCAATTGCAGAATCTCTGCCTCTACTTCGTCGGGTAATGACTGCTCCATCAGGTCGCCAATGCCATTGCGCAACAGACTGACGGATACATGTACAATGAACAAACCCACTATGACGGAGGCCACAGGGTCGAGTACTGTCCATCGCTGTCCTAAGAAGATGGCGCCACCAATACCGATAGCGGTACCAATAGAGGAGAGGGCATCGCTGCGATGATGCCAGGCGTTGGCTTCTACAGCTTGCGAGTTTAGTTGACGAGCTTTGACCATCGAATAGTGATAGACGGCCTCTTTTAACCCTATCGATAGTAAGGCTGCCCACAATGCCAATGTACCTGGAGCAGCCAGTTCGCCTCCTTTTGCCCAATGTACAATCTTAGTAATACCACTATATAAGATGCCTGTAGCTACTGCCAATAAGGCCAGGCCAATGATGGTCATTGCTAAGGTTTCGTATTTGCCATGACCATAGTCGTGTCCTTTGTCTTGGGGTTTGCCACTGATGCGGATAAAGAGAATTACGATGACATCTGTTACGAAATCGCTCAATGAGTGTACGGCATCTGCTACCATAGCGGCACTATGACCTATGATGCCAGCCACAAACTTAAAGAGCAGCAAGATGACATTTACTGCTCCACCAATTAGGGTTACCTTATATATCTCCTTACTCCTTTCCATCTCGAATTCGGTTAAGCCCCCAAAATTACATAATATTTATGGAATATCATAATTCTACTCTCTTTATCATGTTAATCGTGATAGTCACTATCCTTCCACTCAAATTTCACCTTTTCGGGTACAAGGTAATTGCCTATCTTGTAGTCGATGTTTGCCTTGTGTGCCTGACTGAGTTGGTAACACCTGGGCACTCGATATGTTTTTCCATTCTTGATAAAATAAGCACCTGTTTGGTGAAAGCGGAACGGAACGTCTTTTGTTATACATTGCTCTCTGAGTGCCAGTATCCAGTCGTAGTAGCAGGGTCTTGCATTAACTCCTGACTCTCCTCCTGCCGACACTTCCTCTATTGTTTCATTCAGATAAGGGGTAAGGTCAATGGCAGTAATCATGGGCGCTACAATGATACTTTTATGCTTGATGGGAAGCGACAGAAAAATGGGTAAACGATAGTCGGCCATTGCTTGATTCTCCACAGTACAGCCTACCATCACGTTGTCATAACCATCGCCCCAGTCGTCTGGCACACACTCCATAAAACGATCTATACGCTTTGTGAAAAAGAAGAACCAAAGGTCGCTTCGTTCCTTTATCATCTTCCAGCAATCAGGCCGCCATTCGTCTGCATCTTTCAGCAGAAAATCGGAAGTAAAGCAGGTGAATACTATCTTGCCGCTTTCTATCTTCCACGATTTATCACGTTTTTTCTTTATTGGAAGGTTGAAGTTGCTTGTCTTTCTGCATTCGCTGCTAGATATCTCGCTGCCATACATCTCGTCTTGCCTATACACATAGCAGTATTTGCACCCAGGACTTATTTTGGTACAACCGTGCCATGGGTTCCAATCAGCATATATGTTCCAGTTCTCAGACATATTTATACTATCTACCAACAAAGATACATCATTATTCCCACAATAGCCAATAGTGTAGCTATGATGATGTATATTATAGTCAGATCTTGTTAATTGTCTTTTGCAATTCTTCCAAGAAGCGTGTAGCCTGCTGTCCATCCATCTGTACATGATGGAACTGGAAAGAGATGGGTAGGGTAGTCTTGAACCAGCCTTTGCGGTATCTGCCCCAAGCTAGGAACGGGTTGTTGTAGATGCCTGAATATTGGTTGACGATGCAGTCGAGCTCTGTACCCACCAATGCCGATGTGCCTACAATGACGGCTTCACTGTCGAGTATGTCCTGACAAGTCTGGCTGGCGGTCTGTGTCAGGTACTGGTAATTGGCATTAAATTCCTCAATGTTGTCGTTGCTTACAATGTCGCAGAAACTTAGTCCGCCCTTACTATTGTTCACTATCATGTTGATGGCCAGGCGGTCGTATTTATACAGTTTTCCACTCTCTGGCAATAGGTAGAACTCCTCCATCTTGGATGCAGTCTTTGCTATGCACCAGCACAACAGCATGTTGAACTTCATGCCTTTCTTCTTGCTCATTTTATATAAGCGTGTCACATCGAAGGTCTTGGTGAACGTCACCATTGGCATAGGCGATTTCATCCAGTGCTCAAACGCCTCTTTGCGATTCGTGTCTTTAGGGTCAATCTCTTGTTTCATCTTTTTATTTTAATTCGTAAAAGAAAAAGTCTGTCCAACCTGTATTTTCAGCATAGAGATGCTGCTTGCCACGATATTCGAACCCCAAACGCTCGTATATCTTGTGGGCAGGGGTGTTGGAAGCAAGGGCATCGAGGCGAATGGCCTGCATACCGTTGTCTTTAGCCAAACGGATGGCTTCGAGAATCATTTCTGTGCCCATGCCTTTGCCTTGATAATCCGGATTGACAGCCAAGATATGAATAACTGCCACTTTGTCGTCAGCCACTTGCTGCAACCACTCTATGGGGTGATAGTCCTCGTCTTGGTGCATTGTGACAGCCATCGCCCCCACAATTACATTATCTTCTTTGAAGAGATACATGCTACCTTCCTCAATATAGGCTTTAATGCCTTCCAGCGTAGGGTGCTTTCTCTTACTCCATCGGGCATATTTCCCTATTTCTGGAGTACGATCCGTTACATCATCATAAAATGAAATAATGGAATCAAAATCTTGAATTTCAGCTTGATTAAGTTTCATAATATCGATTATTTCAAATCATTGTAATTCCAATCTTTTTTGTTATCGACAACAAAGTTACATATAAAATGCGAAATGTTCCATATCTCTGGGATAAACTGCAGTGAATTGTGACGAATGACGTATATGATCCAGGAAGATTGCGACAAGTGTCATTGTTCTTTGTTTTGAAATACGTTTCAAATTGAGTATAGGCACCAGATTGTTTGCGTATAGGGACATGATCGTTTGGGTTTGGCAAACGATGAAAGGCCTACGGAGAATCCCCTTTTTCCCCTCGTCATTCTTCCCCAATTCCCTACGATACTGCCCTGTTTGCCTTAGTGTCCAAATCCAGCTGGAATTTATGGGTCACAGGCCGAAAAACACATGAAAACGGTCATGGTCACAGCTGTGACCATATCCCCGTGGAAAACACAATGTTGAGGTGATAAGTTCGCAATATGCAGATATACTGATAGTTACTTATTAAAGAATTAAATTTGTAGAAAAAAAGGTCACATGGTCACAGCTGTGACCGTGTGACCGAATGATTCATTTAATTAATACCTTTAAGTCTTGTTATTCACTTACGAACATATTGCTATCGTTCGGTAGAATTCAAGTATGACTTAATTCTGCTCTCGCTAAAACGCAGCCTTCGTGTATTGCGGCAAACGTGGCAACGGTAGCCACAATGAAGATAGGGATGATAGACCAAAATATCATAGGGGCTGCAATAAATAACAGGAATCCTGTTATTTTGTTCGCAGTTGTATGAGGGAAACAACAGTGCCCGAACATCACAAGTGCTGAAAGCTGATTCACAACTTTAATCGTCACAATCACTCCTGCCCACAGCCATAGCCATTGCGGCAGTTCGAGTATCGGCAGGAACTTCCAAGCACAACATGCTACGAAGCAGATGTCTGCCAAACTATCCAGCAATGCTCCCGTCTTGGTGACACACTTCAGCTTTCGTGCCAGCCATCCGTCGACTATGTCGCTAATGCCACAGAAAGCATATATTATCCAAAACACCACACCCGCCACATTACAAAGGAGCAGGCCGAAAGAGCCTGCAATCCTGAGCGCTGATATGATGTTCGGCAACTGAGTCATCTTACTATTGTGATTTCCATTTCATATTCTTTCCATTCCTCCCCGTCGATCAAATAGGCATCTTCGCCTGTGATTCGGAAGCCGACGGACTTGTAGCATTCGATGGCGGAGAGGTTATCACAAAACACGCCAAGGGAGATTTTCCGAGCACCCAGTTTCCGCTGCGCATAATCAATAGCGAGGTGCAGCATCTGTTTGCCATAGCCCTTGCCGCGTTTCGAATCGTCCACGATGACGAAGCCCAAACGGATGACACTTTTATCCTCTGATGGAAATCTCATTAGAATGTGCCCAACAATCTCATCATCAGCTACAGCCGTGAGCGGAAACATGTTATCACCATCGTACTGCTCCATCATCTCATCAGGCTGAGAAGGGTAATCCTTATACCTGTCAGCACTCCAAAGCCGGAAGGCATGCTTGTCCTTGCACCAGCTCAGAATGGTTGGTGCATCGTTGATGTTGAATGGTCGAAGTGTCATCATCTTTTCATTATTATATTTTATTCGTTCTTATATAATGTCCCTCATGAATTGCCGCAATCGTGGCGACGGAAGCTACAATGGCGAAGGGTATGATAGACCAGAATGTCATGGGGACTGCAATGAAGAGCAGGAATCCTGTTACCTTGTTTCCGAGTGTGTGAGGAAATTTGAAGCATCCATACATCACGAGGGGTGATATTTGATTCATGACTTTAATTGCGACAATTACGGCTGCCCACAGCCACAGCCATTGCGGCAGATCGAGTATAGGCAGGAGTTTCCAAGCACAACACACTACGAAGCAGATGTCTGCCAAGCTATCCAGCAATGCTCCCGTCTTGGTGACACACTTCAGCTTCCTAGCCAGCCATCCGTCGATTATGTCACTGATCCCGCAGAGACCATAGATTATCCAAAACGCCACACTCGTCACATCACAAAGTTGCAGCCCCAAAGAGCCTGCAATCCTTAACAGCGTTATGATGTTCGGCAACTGTTTCATTTCTATAAGATACTAACTATTTCTTTTATGGAATCGTAATCTACGAAGTCAACCTTTTTCCCGTATGTCTCCAGTATGATTTTTGCCTCGGAATTAAGTTCTTCTTCTGGCATTTTTGACAATCTACTGTGCATAAACTTCATCATCAACTTATGCTTCATCCCCATAGTACTATAATCAATAGCCCCACGAAGATGAAATATCTTGTCTTCGTCGTACAGATGTGCAGGAATCTGAGACTTGATATTATTACGGATATATCTGATATTCTCTTCATCTTGCGGATCAACCAAGCCGATTGTCACAACTATCAGTTCTTGTGAAGTGATGGTTGCAGCAAACTTCTTCAGTCCCAAAACGCTGCCAGCAAATAGCGCCCCCATGTAAACAATGCGTTCGTAGTCCTGAATGCCCACATCTTCTTTGTAACTCACGCATTTGATTCCCATAATGGCTGATAAATGCTCTGCATATCGCTTTGTAGAGCCGTATTGGCTGGCATATATGATAATGGCATGTTTCATTGTCAATTTCTTTATCATTTGACGTTGCAAAGTTATGAATTGTTGAAGGAACTGCCAACTTTCTGGGATATTCTACATCGATTAGTGACGAACGGTAAGGAAAGCTGTCTCATTTGGGGTGAATGAGGCAGCTTTCAAACGATGATTACTCTATTGGTATCTGAATCACCGACAGCCATTTCTCTGGGTCTTCCTGGTTCCAGGCTCCGTCGATGTAGCATGTGCGGTGCTGGCCAACCACCTTATAGCCCTGCTGCTCAATATAACGAAATGCCTCGGTGAACGATTCGTAGAAACGTTCGTAAGGGCCAATGTGTTTCATGCAGAGCGCACGGGGCACGACGGGCAGGCGCTTGAACTGGATGATGGCGCTATCCTGGCCCATCTCCTCCACCTGTTCGCAATACTCGATGTCGATGTCCGTCGGCGTGTACTCCTTGTTGTGCTCGATAGTAAAACAGTAGCCCGGTGGCGGACATTTGCAGCCGAGGCGCTGCATTTCGGGGCCGATCTTCTTGACACACAGCGGGCCAAGGACGGCATAATCGGTGATAACTTCACGATGGCTTGCCACGATAATCTCGGGCAGCGATTGAATGCTAAATTTTACCATTGTCTTCATTTCTTTGCGAGCGTTCCTCCAGTCGAGCAGTTGGTTGCGACGGGCTATCAGTGATTTTAGTTGTGCCTCTGTTTCCCTTATCTTCTCGGTCATCTGGCGGATGGTTGGCGTGTGCGAACCATCATCGAACAGGTCCTTGATCTCGTCCAGCGAGAAGCCGAGCCGTTGTAGGTCGCGGATGTCCTTCAACTGTTGCATCTGGTCGATGCTATAATAGCGGTATCCCGTCCACTCGTCCACCTCGTCAGGTGCGAGTAGTCCCTTCTGTTCGTAGTGACGCAGGGTTTTTACTGTTACCTGCATCAACTGGGAGAACTCTCCGATTTTTAACCTTGTTTTTTTACTCATATCGCGCGATGTTTTTGCTAAGCGACTGCGAAGTTATGGCATGACCTTAGGGACGAGTCAAGGGCTTTAATAAACTTTAACATTTTCCAATCTGGCCGTTTTGTGCCTGCATGTCTTGTTATTTGGAAAATACAACGGTCGCACTTCTTGCGTCAATTTCGTTCGTGAAACGTCACATGCACCGTGTCGCCGAAACTCTTGCCTATCTGTTTGCGGATGTCCTTTCGAATGCCGATGATATGGCATGGTGTTCCCATTTTCACAATCTGGCCATCGTAGGGAACCCCGTCGAATGTGGCGTGGACGGATAGACGGCCTTTGCCGAACATCGCCTTGATATCGAACGGCACCTCCACATAGGCAGCGTCCATGTTTTCGTTTTGCAGGATTATGGCGTCAAATTCCAAAAAAATCATCGTTCTAATATAACATATAAGTGAATTTGTCAAAAAAACAACTATTTATGCGGTTTATCGTCCAATGGACGGGTGCAGCCCCATTGCTGAGCGAAATGTTCGAAGTTCTTGCGGACAAGACGCTTAATGAAGAGTCGGAACAGCAGGTGAACAATCCATGGATTCTTCTCTGGGCCAGTGAATTTGCAGGCCTCGGTGGTCATGAAATTGCCATTGCTGACGAACGACTGTCCCATCTTGGTGTAGGCATCCAACTTCTTGATCATCATCTTCTTCATCTTCTCATCCTCTCGCATACGAATCAGGAAACTGCCGCCTTGAACTAGACAACCGCCGTAGGTACAGCCTAACTGTGCTGGGAGGGAGTGCAAGAATCGCTCGCAAAGACGCAGCTGGTGTCCTTCGTCGAAGCCACCGTGCAGGATAAACGACAGCTGCGCTGGCTTCTGGCGTTCTGTTGGCAATGTCTCTAAGAACTCAAGCATAATACTGGGCACGCACTCCACAAAAAGTGGCAGGGCGAATATGATTTGATCGTGGTTGATGAAAGACACACGTGCAGCATCCCATTCCTTGCGGTTCGACAGCGAATAAAGATCGTATGAGGAGCCAGATGCTTGGAGCCCTTTGACAAACGACTGGATAATCTTGTCCGTATTGCTGAACTTCTGAACACGCGGACTTCCGTTGATAATGACTACATGCATGGCTCACCCTCCTTTCTTATATGATAGACACCCAGCAACTGCCCGGCGAGGTTTGAAGCCACGCGACGGCTCCATTCTTCAAGAAACTCCTGATTAGCCTTGCCTTTATAAATAAGGCCGAAATTCAGCGGATGGTAACGCAGCTCGTGACGCTCCAAGCCGTCACGGAACTCCACATACATATTCAGCATCGGCATAATACGGTCCATTACCCGCTTACCGCGCCAGTCCACGAATCCGAAGCGTGTATCCGATACCAGCCACAGATTATCAGTGCCCACCAGTTTTCTGATGATATCTTCATAGTCATCCTTGATGGCGCACACGCCTGGTGTCTTCAGCCAGCACAGATTGCAGCCCATGCAATGCGCAATCTTCATGCTGGAGGTGTTGACAACCTCCATATCGGCATCATTAATCAGGGTGCTGATATGTTCAAAAGCAACAATATTTTCTAGAGTGTTTAATACAATTGTCATATTCAATGTCCATTATGTTTTTCTTTCTTCTTGGCCTCGCGTAGTTCCCTCTTAGGATTCTTTCTGATTTCAGTGGTTGAAGCCACATCTACAGTCTGACTGAACTGGAGGCGATGTCAGTTCTTATCTATGAACTCCATCACTTCCTTTTCCGTCGGCTCGGCACCGAAGGTCATCTTGCAGACGTGCAAACCCTCATGGTCTGTCACCTCAAACAAACCAATCCAGAAAGGGTCTTCAAACAAAACTGTCAGCGAACTTGTGCTCATGAACTATTCCGTAAACGAACTTATTTCTATTAGATTTCCGTCTGGGTCAGCCACATAGCAAGTGCGCTGCCCCCAAGGCTCTGTTGTGGGAGGAAGAACGGAGGCGGCACCATTCGCGAGCGCATGTTGGTATTCCTTGTCAACATCAGCAAATGTCGGCACATCGAATGCCAATTCCATCGTACCATTGAACCCCTCGGGATATTCAAACTTCCGAGAGACCATCTGCTCGAAAGCGTCACGCGGATAGAGGATGATACGCATGTCGCCCAGCGTCATCTCAACGTTGGGCTGGATGCCGTCCCAATCGGTGATAAAACCGAATGTCTTCTTGTAAAATTCTACAGTCGCTTTGTTGTTGCGGGTGAAAATCCCCACAGTATTGAATTTGAATCTATTCATTGCTATTTCTTTTTTTTAGATTTTACTCCCGGCCAGTAGCACAACGCAATAATGGCGGGAATGTGGGATGAGAATATTCGGCAGATGCTTCATTGGTACTCTGCAAGTTTCTTCACCTCACAGCCTTTGCTCTCGTAATAGGCGAGCATCTCTGGCAGTTTTTTTAGGTCGTAACTGGTGACGCAGTCGGAGAGGACATGCACTGTGTATCCTGCTTTGGCCATATTGAAACACGTCGATTTTACGCAGGCGGTAGCATCGGCTCCTGCTATGTAGAACTCATTGATGCCGTTTGCTGCGATGAAAGCAGAAAAAGCCTCGCTTGTAAGGGCATTACTTTTCGTCTTCACGAAGATGTTGTCCGAAACGACCTTCATCTCAGGCACCAGTTCCTCACCCTTGCTGTCTGGCTTGAACGTTCGCGTAGCAGCGGTGATATTGTTATGCTTGATATAGACAACCTGCATATCCTCGGCCACAGCCCATTCTATGGCGGCATTAATATTGTCGATGATGTCCCGATAGTGCTTCGTGATGTCGTTCTGGATGTCGATAACGACAAGTGCTTTATTGTTCATCATTTACTCAATTACAAAACTACGTGGATAGAAATCGCTATAGAATCGACCATCGGTGGCGGTAAACTTTAGAACGCAGTAGTTCGGGTCGGTTACACCACCGGGATAGTACTGCTCGTCGCCATCGCGCCAAATCATCTCCTTGCTCTTAGAATCCGTCAGCACCTCCATCGTTCCACGCAGCATCATACCTTTGAAACCTTTTGCATCACAGAAATAGATCGAGGCCTTGGGGTTAGCCTTGTATTGAGCCACACGTATTGAGAATGTGTTGGTTGTAAAGTAGAAGGTTTTGATACCCTCTCGTTTACGTGGCTTCAGCATGGCCTTAGTCCAAGGAAAACCTTCTTGGTCTACTGACGAGATATAAGCGATGGGCTGTTTGTCGGCCATCTGTGCAACGAGTTCTTTAACGCCTGCTAAAGCGGGATTAGCATTCATAGCTTCATCGTTATTCACATCCAGCGTTTGGCGCCAACGCTTAAGCTGGGGAAAGTACGATTTCATCATGCCGATGTACTCCTCTTTGGTAATAGGTTTTTCTAACCCTTCATTTACAGCATTCACAAACTGAGCACAATGCTCAATCATCTCTTCCATCGTACAATCCTGCAGGAACTGTCCATCCTTGTAACAATACATGCAATAATCCTCATTCTTCGTGCCGTCGGCATTCGTACCTAGCACATCATCTGTGAGCGGCATGCCGCAACTCTGACAAAATTTCTGTTTCATAATATCTTTTTTTGTTAAGTTCTAATCCCACATATTATTTCTTTTGACAATGCAAGATTACTGATTGTTGCGGGATGCACCAAATTTTTGGGATATTCTGCATGGTTTTGTGACAAACGGACATAATTATCTATATCTCCCGCTGAGAAACCTTTTGCGCAGACACTTTACAGCGGGTTTGTGCCATTTTCACGTTCGGCATAGTTCAAGCAAGCTTGACTCTACACTCTCTTAATCGCATTTTTCAAATTGTTCCTTGCATCTTCATTATTACCAATCTCAGCAGCAAGTTTTGTACATGAATCTATTTCGGCACATTCAGCACAAGATCCATACCGCTTACTGGTAACACATGGTTTGATTTCACATAGTTCATTACAGAAGAAGTATTTCACACCATCGCCCCGGCAACCTCTACAGTTGATTTTATCAGGTGTAATGATGTCAGTATGAAACAACTCACACCATTTACGAGATACCTCTTCACGCATTTTGTCATCATCTTTAATTGTGGCAATGCGAGCTTCACATTTCTCACAGTTAATACCACAATATCCAATCATTTTATCCATATTTGTTTTATTTTATTCGTTCGTATGATATGCCCCTCGCAAATTGCGGCAAAAGTGGCGACGGAGGCTACAATGGCGATGGGGATGATTGACCATACTGTCATTGGGAGTGCAAAGAAGAGCAGGAATCCCGTTGCCTTGTTCGCGAGGGTATGAGGGAAACAGCAGTGCCCGTACATCACAAGGGCTGATATTTGATTCACGACTTTAATCGCGACAATTACTCCTGCCCACAACCATAGCCATTGCGGCAATTCGAGTATCGGCAGGAGCTTCCAAGCACAACATACTACGAAGCAGATGTCAGCCACACTATCTAGCAATGCTCCCGTCTTGGTGACACACTTCAGCTTTCGTGCCAACCATCCGTCGACTATATCTGTGATGCCGCAGAGACCATAGATTATCCAAAACACCACACCCGTCACATCACAAAGGAGCAGACCCATAGAGCCTGCAATCTTAAGCAGAGTTATGATGTTCGGCAACTGTTTCATTTGTTCGTAATCATAATCATAATACTTTCTTCGCTCCGGGAATCATCCTTACCAACCAAGTGAGCACAAACGAACAGATGGTGGTAATAATGCCGATGAACATGAACTTGCCAAAGGCTCCCATCCAGATGCTGTCGGTGGCTTGTTGCAGAACTATCATCAGCAGCAGGTGGAAGATGTAGGCACCATACGACTGAGCGGAGCACCACTGCCAGAATTTACAATCCCAATTGCCGTACTCGCGGAACAACCATAGCAGTCCGAAACAGATAAACACGCACAGAAGCGATTCGTAGATGCCAAACCACTTAGCAACGAAAGCGTTCCAATCCCCACCATCGCGAAGATAGATGCCTAATGCCAAAAGGCAGCCAATTGTTAGCGATAGTGCTCCAGTGGTGTTACCCATCTTTTCTAGCCAGGCAAATCTTCGCGCCAAAATGCCGATGACGAACATCATGACGTATTGCAGATAGTGGGCGGGTTCCATAGGTAATGGGATGATGCCAAAAGGCCAGATCCAATGATCCTGTGGAGAAACTTGACGGATGAAGTAACTGCCAATACCCATTACGGCACCAAATATCAGCAGGCCGATGATGGTGGGTCTCGATGAGCACTCGCCATTGATGGGCTTGCAGAATTGGCGAACCAAGGCATAAATGAGACAGAACACCAGCAGACTCTCGATATACCACATGTGAGCAATCTCTGGTTTGCCTGATAAAACAGCTATCAGACCACCCATCAGCAATAGCGGAATTCCCAGGCGGATAAGTTTTTTCTGCACAAACACCTTGGCTCCCTGCTTGTCGAAACTCGAAGGCACGAAGTAACCTGAAATCAGGAAGAACAGCCCCATAAAGAAGGCAGCATTGACTGAGAAGAAATGCCATATCCAAGGCATATACTCGGCAGGATTGCTGGGGCGGTAAGCCCAAGCACCTCCATCGCCGTATGCCTGACCTGCGTGGTGGAATATCACCAGCACCGTCAGACACACTTTCAGATTGTCGAGATATAAAAGCCGTTTCTTATTCATTTTCGCCAGCGTTTCAGCATCGGGAAGAAGCCTCGCATCATCTGCTTGTACTCCTCCCTGGTCATGGGTTTCGGCATGTTTTTATTCACTTCGTCGATGAACTGCGCGCAATGCTCAATCATCTCGTCCATTGTACATTCCTGCAGCAACTTCCCATCCTTGTAGCAGTACTGGCAATAATCGAAGTTGATGCTTCCATCAGCGTTTGTGCCGCAGTCTTCGATGCGTGTCAATGGCATACCGCAACTCTGACAGAATTGAGGGAGTTGTCCTTCTTGAAATACTTTCTCTTTTGCAGGGAAAGTCGCTTCGTAAGCCTCGAAAGCCTCTGGATTCTCGTCAGCTACGATATAGCCTTTTGGTGGACAATAAGTTGCCTCGGTGATTCCGTTGGATTGAAGCCAGCCAGGATTCAATTCTTGTGCAAGGAAGTAAGGCACTTCTGCATCCTTCGGCTCAGCGTGATAGTGAATGTTGAGTTTGCTGGCGAGGCCGAACCCTGCGTGTTTGTAAAACTCGATGTTGCCCTCCATGCAGAGGAAACCAATACCAATTTTCCGTGCCTTCTCCAGAGCGTATTGTAACAATTTTAGGCCATAGCCTTTGCGCTTGTATTCGGGATGGATGCTAATGGGGCCGAAAGTCCA
>Ga0265298_10003841_pt1 | contig 19559 bp, 9 predicted proteins | sample AusTroGonzalo_MG_3_FD_193486 | JGI IMG/M metagenome (GOLD analysis project Ga0265298, IMG submission 193486) | Bovine rumen microbial communities from tropical cattle in Woodstock, Queensland, Australia - Gonzalo_01 | ecosystem: Host-associated > Mammals > Digestive system > Stomach > Rumen ... | reverse complement strand
GGTTAAAGAACTCAACCTTGGCTACTATGTTTCCCTTGATACTGCGTTTGGCAGTAAACTTGTTTAATTTAACTGTCGGGGTCTTACCGATCAGTTCAGTGATTGTACTGTAGATTGCCATAGTTTTATGTATTTAGTTTTGTTTGTTTGTTTTCTGTTTCCGATGCAAAGTTACGGTCCGCGGAAACAACGAACAAAGAAATACTAAAATCAGGAAAAACGTTCTAAAGCACGCTAAGATTGCAGTTGGTTTATTCTAGAAAACTACATCAAACGCTTAATGACAGCGAATAACTTATACGGCATGTAACGCACGGGCAGGTCTATCCAGGTGGGAGCCTTTACGATGGAGCGCTGATGAGTGAACGCATCAAAGCTCAGTTTGCCGTGATAATGACCCATACCGGAGTTGCCCACACCGCCAAAGGGTATATTACCGTTGGCTATATGCATGATGGTGTCATTGATGCAACCTCCGCCTGATGATGTATGCCTTATCACATCCCAGCCGTCTTTCTCAGATCCGAACCAGTAGAAGGCCAGCGGTTTCTCACGCTCCGTTATGAACTTAATTACCTGCTCCTTAAAATCCTTACCGGATATGGTAATCATGGGGAACAGCGGGCCGAATATTTCATTGTTCATGATGGGTGCATCGGCCTTGACATTGTCTATCAGGGTTGGTTCAATGAAACGCTCCTTAGCATCTGTACGGCCGCCATAAACTATATCTCCATCCTTGAGATAGCCCGATACACGCTCAAATGCGGCATCGGTCACCATCCTTACAAAATGGTTCGACTTCTTAATATCCTTGCCGTGCAGATACTCCACCTGAGCCGCAAACTCCTTGATGAACGCCTCCTTTACATCCTCATGGATAAGGATATAGTCGGGCGCAATGCAGGTCTGACCGGCATTCAGCGTCTTGCCCCAGGCTACACGACGGGCAGCAATCTTAAGGTTGGCACTCTTGTCAATGATGCAGGGGCTCTTGCCACCCAGCTCCAGGACAACGGGGGTAAGATGCTCGGCAGCAGCAGCCATCACCTTACGACCCAGCGCGGGACTGCCGGTAAAGAATATCATGTCAAAGCGGCTGCCAAACAGCACCTTGTTCACCTCACGGTTACCCTGAACGACAGCAATGTAATTCTCACTGAAAGTGGAACGTATCATCTCCTCCAGAGCCGCCGATACATTAGGAACATACGGTGAAGGCTTAAGCACAGCGGTGCAGCCGGCCGATATGGCACCCACCAGCGGATTGAGCAGCAACTGCACCGGATAGTTCCAGGGCGATACTATCAGGGCCTGTCCCAGCGGTTCGTTTACAACAAATGAGCTTGAAGGGAACAGCGTGAGCGGTGAGTGACGGCGTTTGCGTCTTGCCCATCGGCCCACACCCCTCAGATGCTCACGGATCTCAGCCTTTACGAGACCTATCTCTGTGAGATATGCCTCCTGGTATGATTTGTGCAGGTCTGTCCACAAAGCATCGGCCAGACGCTGCTCATACTCTGCTATGGCAGCTCTAAGTTTACGTAACTGCTCCTTACGGAACTTGACCGGCAGGGTGGCTCCTGTCCTGAAATAATCACGCTGCGACTTCAGGATTTCCTGAATTCTTGCTTCCGGGGTGTTTTGTATTGTCATTCTTGCGACCTGTAAAGTGATCCATCGTGTGATAGATTCCAAAGATAGTGCCAAAAACGAAATCAAACAACCATGAGGGCAGGATTGCCTCCATCAAACGTATGAAATGGAATCCGAACGGTATGCCGCGGAAGTTCCTGTTCCTCTCTATTGAGCGTATTATCTTGCGGGCGGTATGCTCCGGATCCAGGATGGGGAATATGGGCGATGCCACGCCGTCAAACATTCCGGTATTGATAAAATACGGGGCAACGGTGGTGAAACGCACCTTTGACTTCATGTCATGGAGCTCAATACGGACTGAATCGGACCATCCTATCACGCTCCACTTGCTGGCGGCATAAACGCTCATCTTGGGCATGGATAGCATACCTGCGGCCGATGCAATATTGCAGATATGGCCCTTGTCACGCTTAATCATATCGGGCAGCATCACGTGAGCCACGTTCATGGGAGCAATGGCGTTGATCATCATGGTACGCTCAATATCAGGAGTGGTCAGCTTATCGAAAGTGGCGTTGCTGGTAACGATTCCGGCGCACTGGATCACGATATCCACAGCTCCGCACTCCTTTACGGTAGCTGCGTAAGCCTCCTCAATCACCTTCTTGTCCGATACATCCACGCGGTAACCGCTTACCTTTCCAAGCACTGAGAGCTCACCCTTTACAAGCTCAATGTTCTTCTCGTTTATATCCCAGATGATAAGTTTTGCAGCACCCTTCTCAAGAGCCATTCGGCCCATAATCCTGCCTATGCCCGATGCTCCACCGGTTATAAGCACGTTAGCGTCTTTGAATTTCATAATCATTCCAATCAATAACAGACGCAAAAATAATCCAACGGGATCACTACCCGTCGCATCATTATGATTGTGTGGTGAAATGAATCCCCGATGTGGTGAAATTGGTATATCATAAAAAACACAATGGAAATTTTGCATTTTTTCACATTATATATATATTTGCCGTAAAGGACTGATTTGAAATACAAAAAGGACTACAATATGAAAAAAGCAACTTCTACGACAAGTGGCTTTGAGTTACGTTCATTTTACGCAACTGCAAAGCGCGGATTCCTTTTGTTTACATTGATGATCCTGTCCATATTGGGCAGTAGTACGGCAAAAGCCGATAACAATGAGAATGCCGCCCTGTACATGGTTATGCAGGCCGGCATGAACCAGCTCAAGTTTGAGATGCCGGTCTATGATGCCGAGGGCTACGACGGCTGGGTGGACCAGGGTTACGTCTATGTCACCCCCAAGGGCGGTAGCAGGCTGACACTGCTCCACTACTACTCACGAGAGACTGATGATACATACCCTAAGGCATGGCTGAGCAAGGGAGTGGACGGATTATTGACATTACGTCGTGACCGTAACTACTCCAACGTCACCATCACCACATCCGAGAAGGGAATTGAGATCCCGTCAGTACCGGGCACGGATTACTGCAAGCTCTACCTGACCTGGACCGTGCCCGATGAACTGCGCGGTAAGGAACTCACCATATCATGGAAAGTGCACAAGACCGGTAACATGACTGAATGGTCTGAGGACGTGGAGATAAATGATTCAAAGATAAGTTTCCCCGCCCTGCCCGATCAGGTACGTCCCGATATCACGGAACCCATCCTGGGTTACGATGTAGCCCATGCCGGACAGATGATGTTCATATACACCATGACCAGCAATGATATCAAGAGTCTCACTGCCCATTACAATGAGGTCAACGGACAGCATGTCACTCACAAGAGCATGCCGGTGGATCCCAAGATGTCCGGTTATATCTATCTGGATGCCGACAAGTGCTATACGGATTTCTACATCGATGCCGTCTACACCGATACGGAGAGCAAGCTGCGTACTACCAGATCAGACTCCCTGACGATACCGACGCTCCACTTTCCTGCCGCTCTGGCCGCCACGCTCCAGCCTGACGGAACCGTGCTGCTCACATGGTCTACACGCAATCCCAGGTGGAACGACATATCCGACGGTGATACATGGGAGTTGCAACGCAACATCTCCGGCACCCTGAACGCTGACAGCCAATGGCAGACATTCGGACAGGTCGCATTCCTGAACAAGGACACCACCTACACATACACCGACCCGTCGTTCCTGCAGTTCTATGAGGGCAAGACGGTCTATTACCGTGTACGCAGGACCTCCACATCGGCCTGGAACTGGGCCACCGGCACTTACGCCCAGACGTCACTCTCATTCCCTGTAAGTCTGCCAAAAGTCACATCGGCCCGTGTCAAGCAGAGCAAATGGGAGGATGGTGAGCACAAAGCAGATTTCACATTTGAAACCGGCATGCCGGCACAGGATAGCCAGGGACGTTATCTGCTTGGCTCCGTCCAGGACTGGGAGTATATAGTCCGTAAGGTAAATGATGGCACTAGCCCCGTGAATGTCATCATGACTGCCGATGTGGATATTTCGGGCACAACTCTCATGATGGGTCAGAGACAGGTAGCGCCTTACACCGGTACCTTTGACGGTAACGGGCACACGCTGACATTCAACCCCGGAAACTGGAAGGATGACTATGTGGCTCCTTTCCGCTATGTCAAGGGTGCCACTGTCATAAAGAACCTGAGAGTACAAGGTTCCATCAACACCGGCAAGAAATTTGCGGCCGGTCTGGTGGGTATGGTTACAGATGAATCAGACCAGGTGCTCATAGAATCCTGCCAATCATCAGTAAACATCACAAGCAGGGTTAAAGGTGATGGCACCAATGGCGGTCTTGTGGCCAATGCCATGAATTGTAAGAATCTCATACTGCGCAACTGTCTGTTTGACGGAAGCATTGCAGGAGAAGAGTGTTACAACAACGGCGGTATGGTTGGCTGGAGCTATGGCAAAGTATTGATTGAGAACAGTATATTCAACCCGTCACTGCTGGGTACAAAGCTTGACGGTTGCCGTACATTTGCCAGAACCAGCAATGGCGATGCAGAAATCATCAAGAGCTACTATACCATGCCTTATGATGGAATATCAACCACCACCATTGACGCCAAGAAATACCATATTGTCAGGAACTCATCAGACTGGGATGCAATCAGACAGACAGTTGCCTCAAGCACAGATGAGGTAAATATCATCCTGGATGGCAGTTTCCAGACTACAGCAATGCTGGGCACCAGTGAGAACCCCTACCACGGCATATTTGAAGGTAACGGACACACCATCACTGTGGATCTCAATTCTACTGAGGATTTTATCGGTCCCTTTAATTACGTAAATGGCACCACGACCATCAGGAACCTGAACATACAGGGTAAGGTGGCCGGTAAAAGACATTCAAGCGGCCTTGTAGGTTCTACTGACAACCAGGCCACGTTAACCATTGAGAATTGCCATGTCTCAGCACACATCATTACCAGGGATTACTATGCCGGTGGTTTTATAGGACATGCACATGATGGTAAGCACATTATCCGTAACTGTCTTTTTGACGGCACACTGGAATCAACAGAGTTTGACAAGACATCATACGCAGGCTCCATTATCGGTTGGGAAGAGGGAGGCACGACAAATGAGGTTTCCTACTGTCTGGAACATGCCACCTACATCAGTTTCAACCATAGCGGTTTCTGTTACCGTCAGACTTCCGCTTACGGAAACAACGGTACAAGCCATGACAACTACTCATTCATGGATTGGACCGAATCCTATAAAGCCAGCGGCATGGATGCCATCACTCTGGCCGGGAATCTGGGAGATGGATGGCAGACATGGAGCAGTCTGGTTATACCCAAACAGGACACCCAGGGTTCAGTTACTATAGGACAGGGTATTGACGCATCTGAGATGACGTTGAAAGCGCTCAGGGATACAATTCCAGGACAGTGGGAGATTGCAGGCAACAGTCTGGTGCCTGTCATCACCATATCCGCCAATCCTGAGCATAAAGCTACGGTTTGGGACAGCAAAGCCAAGGTTGTGCTCTATATCGACAAGTATGTAGATGAGCAGCTGAGATACACTGAACGGAGCGAACTCACCGCCGATGAATTCCAGGCCGGACGGTTCAGCCGTGACCTGTTCACATCATGCGTGGATCACACTTTCCGCCTGATGGTTGAAAAAGGCAGTTCACTCTTGCCTGTTTCAGACTCCTTAGACTTCTATGTCATCAAGACAGAAGCCGGTGAAGCAGCACGTTACCACTTTGACAATAACGTACTGATATATGACCTTAAGGCCGATACCATGCAGACCGCGGTTTCACTCTCTTGGAAGACAAAGGGTACAGGAGACTTCTTCCGTATCATCAGGCAGGACAAGATGGAGAACCGCGCAGATACGTTGGAGCACAACTACATTCTCACAGCGTATGTAGACCGCACTCCGCGTCCGCAGCATGCTTACACATACACCATTGAGGGTGTGAATCAGTGTGAGACAGAGCATATAAGCCGCGCCACAGTCAGCGGCGGTTGCCGTCCCACAGGTATGGTTCGCGGTTATGTACGTCTTGCAGACGGTACCGCCATGGCAGGTGTGACGGTTAAGGCCGAACCTGCATCCGGTGACTATGAGGGTGCAGTCATCCGCACCGCAGTGACTGACGAGACCGGTTTCTTTGAGATAGACGGCCTTATCTACCAGGGTGCAGCCAGCTATCAGGTATCGGTCGAGATGGGCGGAGACATGCCTGGAGTAGATCCCAGGGCATCTAGTTTTGATGACTTCTCCAACCTTGTAACCAACCTCAATTTCATACAGCGACGTTACTACATATTCTCCGGACAGGTTATATATGAGGGAACAAGCGTACCGGTGGTCGGCGCCCAGTTTGAGCGTGACGGCGTTCTGGTCAAGAACGGATCGGGACAGCCCGTCACAACAGACTCCCAAGGTAACTTTGAGCTGAGTATTCCGCAGGGCAGTCACACCGTACGCGTAGTAAAGGACGGCCATGTATTTGCCGACAACGGTTTCTATCTGGATCCCGATGCCGCCGGTGATGACAAGCGCAAGCACAACTGGCAGAAAGAGGAGGCCGGATACATATTCTGGGACCAGACACGCGTTACGCTCAGAGGCCGCGTCGTAGGCGGTGATGTCCAGGGTGACAAGCCACTCGGACAGTCTGCATCGGTCAACAATCTGGGTGACTCCCTTACCATCATCATGCAGCTGGAGGGTGACAACGCCTCATATCTGGTTCGTGACCAGCTGGACGGTGATATCACTGAGCTGCATTACAATCAGCCCGTAGGTCCTGTTGACACATGCCAGATAAACATGTATCGTCATCGCATCGTGATACATCCGTCCAATACCACAGGTGAGTACATGATCAATCTGCCACCTGTAAAGTTCAAGATTACCGAAGTCTATGCACAGGGATACCCCACCCTGTTCCAGACCGGTCAGGTAGGACAGACTGTAGACCTGAGTGATCTGGTAAATGCCGATACCGCCACATGGAACCGAATCTATCATGTAGCTCCTACCCTGGACGTTAAGCAGTTCAATATGATGGGTGAAACCTACATGGGTATCAAGAGCTATACTGACCTGGACAATACCGGAAAGAGCGTCAGCATTGAGTTGTGGAATGACAGCACGCGCACATACAGCTTCGGTTATCCTGTATTCATGGCCGGCAGCCCCGTCATTATGACCATGGCCGCCGTGGAGCAGTACTATTACAACAATGACCCGCGTACTGCAACCCCCGATGTGGTACATCTGCCCGGAGGTAGCGTAGAGGTACAGAACGGACTCATCGGCACAACCGACATAAAGAACATAGCCTTGGACAGCATCGGTGAGGCTACTTACAGCTTCACTCCGCAGAACTACACTCTCACACAGGAGGGTGACATGGCTCTTAAGACACTGACCATGACTCTGCTTTATGACGGCACCTATTATGACATAAAGCCCATGAGCGGTCAGCCCATACGAGGTTATGTAATGGCGGCTCAGACCAAGCCGCAGGGCCGCAGGACTGTACAGAACGGCGGAACTTACCTTATAGATATTCTGCGTGACCCGCCCGGATCAGGTTCAAGTGCCTATATTGAGAGCGGTTCCAAGATGTCATATTCATTCAACCAGAGCGTAAAGGCCGAGGCCGGTCTTAAACTGACATTCGGCACCAGTGCCGGAGGCGTAAATATGTTTGAGGGCGTCTGGGCCGGCGTAGGAGGCGGTTCTTTCATTGGTGACAACATGTCTGTCAAGAACCAGGACCAGTTTGGAATAGGATTGGTAACAACCTACTACAACAGCTGGCAATACAGCTACACGTTTGAGAACGGCGAACGCATCAGCACCTCATCGGGCGCCACCAGCGTGGGACGCGATGCTGACGTATTCATCGGTATGACACAGGTAGCCATCATGGAGGATGTCATTGCCGTACGCGCAGTAGACCAGCAGACATATGACCTGCTCACCACTCATGCCGGCGGCACCTTCACGGTTGATGGAATAGAATATAACGTACCCCTGGGTACCATGAAGCTTCTGGCAAAGGGACAGGACGGCAAGGGTAACAACGTATACCTTATCCGTGATGAGGCACTCGGTTTCAAGACAGAACTCCAGAGTACCTTCTTACACTCGCAGTTGCACATTGAGAAGGAGCTCATCCCCAACCTGATCAAACTGCGCAATCAGCTGATACTGCCACAGGGCACCAGTCAGGATCTGGCAAAAGAGATAGCCAACAACAAAGAGCATGCAATGTTCATAAGCGATGTCCCCGCCGATGATCCTAACTTTGGTGTAGAAGGCTTCTATACACAGGTTGATCCCGACAATGGTTCCACCACTGACTCCATATCGGATTACAACAACAGGATACGTACCTGGATAGGATTCCTGATTGTCAACGAGAAAGAGAAGCTGGAAGCCACAGACCTTGTAAAACGTTATGACATAGACGGACGTTCCAGCGTATCATACGGCGAGAGTTTCAGTACATCCAGCTCTGAATCGCGCTACTGGCTGCTGCCGTTCTTTGACGGTCTGGGTTCATTGTCATTCCCCGGAGTGGGCAACATAGGAGGTGGAGGTGCCAAGACTGGATCTTCACAATACACAGCACCGGGCGATGAAGGAAAATACCAGACAATGAGTTTTGACATGTTCGGTAGTGGTCTCTACATAAAGATCGCCCCTGTCCTGAGTCTTGACTATAACTGGAACTACGGTGGAAGTGAAGGCCAGTCCAAGAAAGCCGGCTTCTCACTCTCACTGTCGGCCAAGTCAAATATGGTAGTGGAGGTATACCGCACCAAGATGGATATGGATGAGATTCGTCAGCGTGCACAAGCCATGGAGGAGGCCGGATATGAGAACCCCGAGGAACTGTTCTTCCAGTTCGCATCTGAGGAATATATAGATTACGTCAAGAACGGCGCAGGCTATGGTAAGGTTGGATCCATGTCAACGCTAAGCTACGTAAGTGAGGCCCCCACGCAGTATCGCAGTTTTGTTTATCGCACTAAGGGCGGTGCCACCGTTGCACCGTTTGAGGACGAGCGTAAGACCAAGTATTACATGCCCGGAACCGTCCTGGATGAAAAGACCCTGCCCATAGACAACCTGCGCATCTGGGCCGATCAGCAGTCAGTGAGCAACGTACCGTATGACGAGCCGGCACGATTCACCATCCACATGGCAAATGAGAGTGAGGTACCCAACATGACCACACCTGCATTTGTCTATTTCCTGGATGATGAAACCAACAAGAAGGGAGCCAAGGTACTTGTTGACGGTGCACCGGCTACCGGTTCCGGCAACTACGTCTCCATCAGTGCCAACGTGCCTGTAACCAAACAGGTTGAGATATATCCCGGCGCTGAATTTGACTATGACAACATTGGTCTCTGCATCTGGGATCCTAATGACGTAAAGCGTATAGAGACAGTCTATCTGTCTGCCCATTTTGTTCCCACCGCAGGCAAGGTCAACATCTCGCTGCCCGGTGACAAGTGGGTAATAAATACAGAGTCACAGTTCAACACAGAGCGTCAGCAGTACTACATGCCTGTACGCATTGACGGCTTTGATGTGAACTACCGCGGTTTTGACCATATTGAACTGCAATACAAGCTCTCCACCCAGGGTGACAAGGAGTGGGTAAACGTATGCTCATATTACAAGGATTCGCTGCTTTTTGCCAGGTCAAACGGCGTAAGCAAGATGATAGAGGATGACGGCCAGATCATGGCACAGTTCTTTGGAGAGATTGATCCGGTAGAACAGAGTTATGACCTGCGCGCAGTCTGCTACTGCCGTCACGGAGAGGGATTCCTTACCCGTTCATCAAAGATACTGACCGGTATCAAGGATACACGTCGTCCGCAGCTGTTCGGAACACCCAAACCTGAGGACGGAATCCTGGATATAGGTGATGACATCATTCTGCGATTCTCCGAGCCCATTGCAGGCAACTACCTGCGTCCGCTCAACAACTTTGAGATCCTGGGACAGACCAACTCAAACAACATCACGCTCTCAACAGCTCTGCACTTTAACGGAGACTTTGACTGTGCCACCAGCATGAGTTCCCGCAACCTGTCAGGTAAGGCATTCACCGTTGACGTGATGGTCAATCCTAAGGATACCGCACAGGGCATGACCGTATTCAGCCACGGTAGCGGCAACCACCAACTGGAACTGGGTCTTACAGCTGACCGCAAGCTCAGTGCCCTGTTCATTATCAGGAACGGAAACGGACTGTTGAACAACACTGACAGCACCAGGCATTTCCTGTATGAGAGTACAGAGGCAATTCCGTTTAACGGAATGCGCAGTATACGCTATGTACTGGCTCCTAACGCACTGGCCAGGACCACCACCGTCATTTTCTATGACGGAACCCGTGAGATTGGCCGCGCCACACATCCGTACATCTATAACGGATCCGGACCGTACATGCTGGGTATTGGTAAGATAGACGGCACATGGCGTGAACAGTCATTCATAGGTGATATGCTGGAGTTCCGTCTCTGGAACCATGCCCTGACAATGGATGAGATGAGTGATTACAGTATGAAACACCTTAACGGCTATGAGCTGGGACTTCTTGACAACTACCCGCTCAGCGAAGGAAAGGGAGCATACAGTTTCAACCAAGCCATCGGTGGCAGTGACCTGCATATATCAGGAGCTACATGGAAGGTGCCCGACGGCATTGGCATCAAACTTGACGGAGAGAAGGGATTCAGACTGAACAGTGACAAGTTTACACGCTGGAGCCATGAGGATTACACGCTCATGTTCTGGTTCCGCACCACAGACATGGACGGTACGCTCCTGGCCAACGGTCTCTCTACCGATGAGTCCGGATACAGCGATCATTTCAACTTCTATGTCAAGAACGGAAACCTGGGTCTGCATCTTGGAGGTATGACCGTGAACACGACAGTCCGTGTAACCGGCGGTGACTGGCATCATGCGGCCCTTACCGTAAGCCGCTCACGTAACGCAGGTTGCATCTATGTTGACCAGCAGCTCTACAAGACCTTCACGGTTGATACCATAGGCGGCATACTGGGTGGTTACCTGGCTGCAGGTGCCACTTATACAGGTCCTAATACAGCCGTTGAACCTATCAGCGGTCATATTGATGAGATTGCACTATTTGAGATGGCACTGCCTGAGAACTCCATCAGCGACTTTGCCGGCAATACGCCCACAGGTGAGGAGATGGGTCTGATGGTTTACCTCAATTTCTCACGTAATGAGTTGCAGTCAACCGGAGGACAGCGTCTCATGCCTACCGGTATCAGCCTGAAACGCTATAAGGACGAGGCCACAGGCCAGCTGACTACTGAGCGTGACACAATCGTGGCACAGGACGTAGTTGATGAGCTGGCAGACCGCACCGTCTATGCTCCCATGCGTGACACACAGCAGTTGGAGAACATACGCTACTCATTCGTAGCCGACGGCAAGGATCTGCTCATAAACCTGAACGTGCCCAACGAGCGCATTGAGAAGACCAACGTCTATGTAGTGGTAAAGGATGTGGCAGACCTTAACGGTAACACCATGGCATCTCCTGCCGTGCTGAATCTCTACGTATATCGCAATCCGTTGCGATGGGATGTCAAGCGTCTTTCAATTGACACCCAATACGGCGATGAGTATGTATTTGATGCAACCATCCGTAACCTTAGCGGCAAGAGCCGTCGCTTTAATCTGGACGGTCTGCCGCTATGGATGACAGTATCCGAGACCAGCGGCACAGTTGAACCTCTCGATGAGTATACCATCACCTTCACCATCTCACCGTATATCAACATTGGTGACTTTGATGAGGTCATCAACCTTATCGGAGAGGATGGTATGAACGAGCCTCTGCCTATCAGTATCTCAGTACGAGGCGAGTTACCTGAATGGGCAGGTGCCACAGACCAGCTCAAGGAGACTAACATCACAATGAACGTAGTGGCAAGTGTAGAGATTGGCGGTCAGGTAATGGATGACCCGGATGACCGCTTAGCGGTATTCGGTGAGAACCATCAGCTTCTGGGAGTTACATCAATGGATGCCGATGAGACTCAGATTGGCGGAGCACTGGCCTACCTGACCATCTATAACCGCAGTCGTGAGGCTACTCCGCTCACCTATGAGTATTACGATGCATCCACAGGTCTCATCTACAGGCTTCTGCCCGATGAAAACCTGATGTACTTTAAACCCGATGTCATTGTAGGAACAGTACAGCAGCCTGCCCAGCTCACAGCAAACAACGGTATGGTACAGACCCTGCACCTGACCAAAGGCTGGAACTGGATATCATTCAACGTATGGCCTGATGAGGTTCCTGTTGAGGAACTCATGAACAATGCCACAAAGTGGGAGGCTGGCGACGGACTTGAAATAATCAAGCCGGACGGTACCTATGAACAGATCTTCTACAAGGAGGTCTATAATTCCAAAGACCCGGAGAATCCTACTCTGATCTGGGATAACAGTACAGAGATCCTTGACCTGGATCCCACACTCATGTACCGTTTCTACTCCAACAGCGACAAGGTTGCTTACTTTGCCGGATTCCAGGCATATGAGAGCATTGAGGTCAAGCCCGGATGGAACCGCGTAGGTTATCTCTCAACGATCAACCTGCCTATCGGCACCGCATTGGCTGAGTATACTGATAAGGCCCGCGCCGGTGACATAATCAAGAATCAGGATGAGTTCGCCATGCTTACAGTCGATGCCTACGGCAATAAGGTTTGGAAGGGAACACTCAAGTACATGCGTAGCGGTGAGGGTTATATGATCAAGTACAACGGTACAGACTCCATAGAATTCTCCTACCCCACCTACTATGGTGAATCACGCTACAGGGAGTCCAGCCAAAGTCAGCAGCTGACGTCAGCGTTCCGTAACACCAGTGCTACCAGCATGACCGTAGTTGCAACCGCACTTGGAGTGGATGTACAGCCTGGTGATGTAATCACGGCTTGGCGCGGTGCAGAGGCCTGCGGTATGGCTGTGGCCGATGATGAAGGCCTGTTCTACCTGAACGTTGGCGATGCCGATGTACTGACAAAGGATCTGAGCTTTACTCTGGAGCGTGACGAGAGAATCATTGCATCTACCGCAAGCAAGCAGATGACTTATATGTCCGATGCCGCCCTGGGCGCCCCGGATAACCCAACTGCCATTGACTTTGTAAGCACTGATGCACCTGTCATGGACAGTTGGTATGACCTGGGTGGACGCAAGTATGACAAGAGTCAGCTGTCAGATCCTGTATTACCCACTGGCGTATTCATCAATGATAACAAGAAACAAATCTTTAAATAACACGACATTATGACAAGAACAGCAATCATAAGAATCGCAGCAATTGCACTCCTCACCACAATGGTGGGGAGCTGCAGCAGCGATGACAAGTTGGGTAACGATATTCCGGATTATCTGACAGAGGGTAATGACGAGCGCCCGCAGTGGGTATGTCCGGATCTGTCAAAGTATCCCAACCATATGACCGTACAGGTAGAACTGGGAGACGTGCTGGCGGATTACCAGAGTGACAAGGATCTTATGGCTGCCTTCATTGAGGGTGAGATAGCGGGAATGACAGGTCCAAGCTCAACGGGCGGCGTCATCTATTACCCGTTGTCCATAGGTTCGGATGATGCATCGGGAACAGTAAAACTGCAATACTACTGTGACAGTCTGCATCGTATATACACCATAAACAACTGGGCTGTGTTTGACCCATCGGCCAAACCCACGGGTCAGGATGGCATTTACCGTCCGCGGTTTACCGACAGCTGGGGCAAATAAAAAAAGGGGTCAATTGGTGACCCCTTTTTTTATTTGCTTGTATCTACTGCCGTAGTAGGCGGCAACTGATGGTTTCGGGCATCGGTGGCAATCACCACGCTCTCTGCCAGGTTGCGGAACGCCAGACCGGTCATCGTATCGGGATTGAGTGCCACGGGCTCACCGTTGTCACCACCCTCACAGATGCTCTGCACGATTGGAATCTGTCCCAGCAGCGGAACGTTAAGTTCCTCAGCCAGACGCTTGCATCCCTCCTTGCCAAACAGATAGTACTTGTTCTCAGGGAGTTCGGCAGGCGTGAACCATGCCATATTCTCAACCAGTCCCAGAACCGGAACGTTCACCTTCTCATTGCGGAACATGTCAATACCCTTACGTGCATCGGCCAGTGCCACCTCCTGCGGAGTACTTACCACCACGGCACCGGTAATGCCCAGTGTCTGCACAAGAGTAAGATGGATATCGCTTGTGCCGGGAGGCATATCAATCACAAAGTAGTCCAGCTCACCCCAGTCAGCATCGGCAATAAGCTGCTTAAGTGCATTGCTGGCCATGGCACCACGCCACAGCACGGCCTGCTCAGGGTCCACAAAGTAACCGATTGACAGCAGTTTAATACCGTACTGGTCAACCGGAACAATCAGGTCACGGCCGTCCTTGTTCTCGGCATACGGACGGGCATCCTCAGTGTGGAACATCTTAGGCATTGACGGGCCGAATATATCGGCATCCAGGAGTCCTACCCTGTAACCCAGTCCGGCCAGGGCTACAGCCAGGTTAGCAGCCACGGTTGACTTACCTACTCCACCCTTGCCCGATGCCACCGCGATGATGTTCTTTACACCAGGCAGCAGATCCGGACCCTCCGGACGCGGAGCCTGACGGGTCTTTACCTTCACCTCCACCTGCACATCCTGTCCTGCCTTGAGCTTGACAGCAGTCTCGGCCGACTTCACGATAGACTTTATGAACGGATCAGTAGGTTTCTCAAAAATCAGCGAGAACGATACACTGTTACCGTCAATACGTATATCATCCTCCAGCATCTCCATAGAGATGATGTCCTTGCCCGTACCCGGATATCGCACCGTCTGCAAGGCCTCCTTAATCAAATTAGGATATAGTGTCATAGTTTTTTCTCCGCAAAGGGGACGGTTCTGTTCGCGTAAGGGACGGTTCTGTTCGCGAACGGAACCGTCCCTTACGCGAACAGAACCGTCCCCTTTGCGTTATTTGCTTGTTATTAGTGTACTGCGTTTAACGCGGCCATAGCTGCGGTAGTCGTCAAGTTCTATCTCGATATCGGGCTCGGAGAGTTCACCGTCGGCCGGGAGATTGAACACTATGTACTTGATGGTTTTGCCGCGCTCCAGCCACTGCTGCTCATAATGAGTCTTGATGGAGAGTATATGGTCGGCATCACCGCTGGCATAGAGGTCATCAGTCCGGAACTCCACCGGCAGCCCGTTATGATCCACCATAGCGCAAGTATAAGTGTACAGGAAATTGCTGTCCGTCTTAAGATGAATCTTGCCGCCCGGCTTAAGGATACGGCGGTAACGCTCCATAAAGTAGGTCGACGTAAGACGCTTGGTAGCCTTTTTCATCTGCGGGTCCGGGAACGTGATCCATATCTCACTTACCTCACCCGGAGCAAAGAAACGCTCAATCAACTCAATCACCGTGCGCAGAAACGCCACATTCGTCATGCCACGCTCCAGTGACATCTTGGCCCCCGTCCACATACGGGCGCCCTTGATATCCACACCTATAAAATTCTTGTCAGGAAACAGTCCTGCCAATCCCACGGTATACTCACCCTGGCCGCAGCCCAGCTCAAGGACAATAGGCCCGTCATTATGAAAGAAGGAGCTGTTCCAACAGCCCCTCATTTCAAACGGGACATCCTCGCGGAACGAGCCCACTGGCTCGAACACGTGCGGATAGGTCCGCATATCGGCAAACTTGGCCAGTTTACCTTTACCCATATCAGAGATCCAGAACGGTTACCCAGCCGTGAGTATCGGGAGCGTCACCATACTGGATGGCACGCAGCTGATTGTACAGGCCTGTGAGAACAGGACCCGGCTTACCGTCACCAATGACATAAGACTTGCCAAGTTCGATATCATCGATACGTGAGATCGGAGAGATAACGGCAGCAGTACCGCAGGCACCAGCCTCACTCATCTCATTGAGCTCCTCCAGAGGAACGGGACGGCACTCAACAGTCATGCCGTTGTCCTTGGCAATCTGCTGCAGGCTCTTGTTGGTGATAGAGGGCAGGATTGACTCAGACTTGGGAGTGATATATGTGTTACCCTTGATGCCGATAAAGTTAGCGGCACCGCACTCATCGATATACTTCTTCTCCTTGGCATCCAGATAGAACTCACTTCCGTAACCCTTCTCATGAGCGATGTTGTGAGCATAGAGGCTGGCAGCGTAGTTACCGCCTACCTTGTACTTACCCATACCCAGAGGAGCAGAACGGTCATAAGAACGAACCAGTGCATATGCGTTAGCTGCAAAGCCGCCCTTGAAATAGGGGCCTACAGGCATAACGAAAATAAGGAACATATACTCTTTTGAAGGCTTGACACCTACCTCAGCGCCGGTACCGATCAGCAGCGGACGGATATAGAGTGACGCACCGCTCTCATAAGGAGGAATGAACTCCTTGTTGAGCTCGATCACGCGCTTTACCATCTTGCAGAATGTTTCAGTAGGCAGCTCGGGCATCATCGTAGCGCGGCAGGTGCTCTGCAGGCGCTCGGCGTTGGCTTCCATACGGAACACTCGTACCTTACCATCCTTGCCGCGGAAAGCCTTTAGGCCCTCGAATGCCTCCTGACCATAGTGCAGGCAGGTGGCGGCAATATGCATAGGTACATACTCGGAGTCAGACTCCTCAATCTCACCCCATTTTCCGTCTTTAAAGCTAATTCTGAGATTCCAGTTAGTCTTCATGTAACCGAATGACAGATTGGCCCAGTCAAGTTCTTTCATATCAGTAAATTTTGAATCAACCGCGAAATTACAAAAAATGGCACTAGTTTATTCTCCAAGTAGGTGTAAATAAGCTAAATTTGCCGCACAAATGGAAAAAAACAATACAACACCCGTTCAGGAGAGCGGTCAGTCAGCTTACCGCGGCAATAACAAGGACCGTATGGCCAGCAAGATAAGGACCATCCGTTTCATTCTGCTCTCCACCATTCTGTATCTTATTACCCACTCCATAGGACGATGGTTCGTCCCTGAGGGCGATTCGGCACCGGGTCTCTATACGGCAATGATATGGGTGATGTGTTTCATAACCGGCGCAGCTCAGTTTTTCCTGTGGCGCAGGATCACTGTCAAATGGATAAGATGGGCCACCGCCATAGCCTACACTATACTTATGGTAGTATTACTGCGTGCCGGCGGCTTTTACGGATATGGGGGCTCCGCACTGCTGGGATTCAAGTTCTCAGTAACAGTCATGCCTCTGTGGGGATTTGCCATCGAGGCCTCTTTCACATCATTCCTGCGCTGGTACGGAGGTCTGATTAAACGCACATTCCGTCTGGAATCAGTAAACAGCGTGGTGTTCCTGCTCTGCATGATAATTCCCGCAGCACTTGTGGTACTGCTCATTATGGGCAGTTACCGCCTTACAGGTTCACTCTCATCACAGGGGGCCGATATACAGCAGTATCTGGATGAGGGTGAGATAAACCACAACTCTGACCATCGTGAGCCCGTACGCCAGTATGACCGTCTGTTCAATGACCTGAATGACATTCAGCTTGAGGCAGCCCAGCGCAACGGACTCAAGAATCCCATTACAACCACTGAGGCCGAGACCGACCGCCATCTGGTGCACATCAGTCCCAACCAGTATTATGATGTCCAGAAACTGACCCATTCCGTACCCTATCTGGTACCCAAGGCAGCCAAACTACTGGAGGATATGGGCCGTGCATTCCAGGACTCACTATTTAACCGCGGCTACAACCGCGGTCACCGCTTTACGGTAACCAGCGTTCTCAGAACCCAGGAGACCGTTCGCCAGCTGCGCAAGACCAACGTAAACTCAACTGAGAACTCATGCCATTGCTACGGCACCACATTTGACATATCATATTTTACCTACTCCACCCCCGATGTGGGCCGTAAGGCATCAGTTGACAAGATGCGCCAGATTCTCTATCAGGTAGCATATGACATGAAAAAGCAGGGCCGCTGCTACGTAAAATACGAGAAACAGCAGACCTGCCTTCACATTACCGTTCGCTAAGACCGGTCAGAATGTCCCGGGATCAATTCCATCCCACTCATCATTTATCTGAATGGGGAATCCACCCTGGGCATACTCCTTACAACCGTCCTTGAACAGGTCACCTGTATATTGCGATATGCGGTTAACCGTCAAAGGCACGTTATCCAATGCCAGTTCCGCCAGATTGTTGTTGTATTTGTCATATGCGGTAACTGTCATTTTCATTTTGTCTTTGTCAAGATAAGGGAATGTATAAACTTCAAATTCCGTTTTACCGGGATCAGCGGTTATATCCACATAATCACCCTTAGACATTTTTACACACCCCTTACCAGATATCAGGTCAAGGCTGTTACTGCCGTTGTTAAAATCAAATCTTAACTTGGTGACTTGTGACGGAACAGGATTTGTAAGTTTGAGCCTGAACATGGCAACTGAACGGGAAAGATCTATGTCATAATCATTCTCACCCGGCAAGACCTCTATCTCCGCAAAGTAGTGGAATGTATCTACCACCTTGGGGCCTGACTTGTTCTCAGATTTGAATCTGACTGTATACGGAAGGTCCTTGGTAGGATCATTAAGTGCAACCGACGGCGTACCTTCACCACCTTTCTCACCTATAACAGCCAGATAGTGACGCCCCACGCTAAGATTCAACTGAATCGTGCCGAAAACAGAATCCACCCCCAGTTTCTGTGTAACCTGCATCTCCTTTGTACCCCCGTCAGATACTCCCGTGAACAGGGCATACGTCAGTTTGGTACAGACATCCTGTACAGAGCTTTTGGTCCCTCCAAACGGAATCTGCTCAATCGTGTTGACAGATATCCTGACATTTGGCTTTGGCTTAGGGACAGCCTCATCCGGAATCACATGAATTCGGTCAGAACAAGAGCAAACAAGGGCACCCATCATGACACAAGTAAGTAAACTCAGTGAACACTCTCTTGTCTTCTTTAAGGCAGAAGACGGCCTCATGGCTAAATTTCTCATAGTCAGTTAGTTTTAAAATGGTTATTAGAATGCAAACAAAAAAATCGGCACACGGGGTGAACTCTATCCCAGTGTACCGAATCAGCTTGTATCCAGTGCAATATTACTGCATAATTCTGTAAAATCAAACAACATCAATAAAAAAAGAGGCCCGGATGGACCTCTTTTTTATCTGAATGTCAATATGATATCAATACTGACGGAAATTCCACTTGCAGTTTACATCATTGAAATCAAACTTGCCAAGTGAAGCGTTTGAGTCACCAACTGAGATAAGGCAAACCTTCTCATCGGTACCGGGAACGGCCTTGGGGCAGATACGGTATGTACCGTCAATGAGCTGATCAATGC